>OLIW01000103.1_pt1 | contig 102113 bp, 123 predicted proteins | sample 1601321 | NCBI WGS metagenome assembly OLIW01 (sample SAMEA2452114, study PRJEB22498) | human gut metagenome
TAGTAACAAAAAAGTTTTGTATGCTAAAATAAATAATAAAATTGTTGCGAGAGCAATGGTTAGACTAACGAAAGGAAGCTATAATAAAGAAAAAGGAAATAACAAATCTATAAATTTTATTGATGTAGAAGAAAGCACACAAGAAGAATTAGAGGACAAAAAATAATATTTGACTTTATTTTTAGAAAAAGCATATATATCTGGAATGAAGGTGAGAGAAACACAATAAAGAAATTATTTATAAAGTTGCTAAAAGAAAAAGCAAAGGCAATGAATGCACTATTAGTACTAAGCTGTAACTATAAAGAAGAAATAGATGAACAATTTATTTCTACAAGATATTATATGTATATATCTAAATCAAAAGCAGGTACACAATACTTAGATAGTTTAAGCGGACAAGCTACAATATCTGATGAAGGACAATATAAAGTTAATACATTTTTAATATGGCAACCAAAAGAAGATGGAGATTCAATATTTGAAGGTAATATATTTTAAAAAATTGTATAAGAGGTGAAGTAAAATTCATCTCTTAATTTATTTAATAATAGGAGGAATAGAAATAGATGAGTATAGAAAAAGAAAAATCAAATTATAAACAACTATTTATGGATTATTGCAAAGACAAAATAAAAAATTTAGGTAATATAACTGTAGATGAAGAAATAATGGAAGATAATTATATTAACGATACTAAAATATTGTATGTGTTACCAAATGTAAGAGGGTGTGAATATGTAAATGTACTAAGAGATGATGAAGGAGGTGCTATATGGGTAAATCCAGAAGGGAACATAGTATTAGAAGCAGGTGGTATGGCCAGTGCCAATGATGATATAGTTGAATTAAAATTCACAGCAATAGACAAGGAATATTATGAGGAAATATTAAAATATTGGTCTGAATATTATTTTGATGAAATGATGGAAAGAGAAGAAATAGATAAAGCTCAAAGAAAAAAAATAGAAAAAGAATTTAAACTACCAGAACCATTTAAATATAATGTAATAAGTAGAAATGGAGGAGCAGATGTAGAAATTTATACTCCTAATATTTCAGATTTAAGAGCAACTACAACTACTATGAAAGGTACAAAACACATACAAGAGTGGTTTGACATAGATGGATTATGGCAAGTAAATATATTAGATGATAATGGTAATTTTAAAAAATATGAATATGTAACAGGATGGCAAAATGCTATTAAAATATTAGAAAATACATTAAAAAAGCTAACAAAATAGAAAATGTATAAATTTATAAAAAGGTAGGAATAGGAATGGAAGGTATAAAGAGATTAGCTGAAATGCTAGAAGGTCAAAAAGATAAATATTTAATTATTATTGTAAATCATTTAATGCTTCAAACAGAAATGAATGAAGCATTTTTAAATGAAGAAAAGAACTTAAAAGATATGGCTACATATATTAAAGATACAGCAAAGAAACAAGCAAAAAGTGGAGTAGCTGTTATAGAAGATGCAGTAGTATTCAAATGGGCTAAAGAATATTTTATGAAATCAAATAAAGAGTTAGGAATTAAAGAAACCAGATTAGATAGGGGAAAACATGGAGATGTAAGTAAAGTTGAAACTAAAGAAAACGAGGATAACTTTGGATCTATTTTTGACATTGATGATAATAACGAAAATACTAGTGATAACAGTAAAAAAGAAGATATAGAACAAATATCATTATTTGCTGCTTAATAAGGAGGAACAAATTGTGTATGTAAAAAAAGAAATAAGAGAATTTATAGAAAAGATGCCTAAAAAAGAAAAATTAACTAGAGAGTGGAAGAAATTCATACAAGAAAGTACAATAAAGCATAATTTATTAATAGAACATGGAAAAGAAGAATATGAATGCACACATTGTGGAAAATATTCATATGGAAAACTATTAAGTGATAGAAATTACAAATATCATGATATATGCAGATTTTGCGGAAAAAAATATGAAATAAAAAGAAGTAATCTAAAAAATTACTTCTTCTTATATAATGTAGCAATAGTTGATAATATTAATAATAAATTAGTTATGAGATATTTTCAAGTATATAGATATTATAATAATAGGATTAGAAGATTCACAAATAGTATTGCAGAATTTGCTAGATATGTACCTGAATATGATATTACTTTATTAAATAACAGATGTCCAAAGGGAATAAATATATATCATGATGAAGAAATAAAAAAATGGAGAGTATTTGCAGGAGAATATTATAAGCATAAAGGATATGATGCTATCTATCTTAGAGATATAGATGAAAAGAAAAAAGGAACTATTTATCAATATATACCTTTAGGTGATGCTATCAATCATTTAGAAGATGTTAGATATAACAATTTTTATAACATATTTGAAAAGGCAAAATATGAAAGTTTTGAACTCTTACTAAAATTAAAATTATATAATTTAGCATTAAATCATGCTGAATGGTTCTTTGAAAAAGGAAGTTTTGAAAAAAGGTTTGGAGTAAAAAAGAACTTTTATGATTTTATGAAGAAACACGATATATCATATGAGGAATTATATGTATTAAAACTGATTCAAAGACCTAATATAGAAATAATAAGAAGTCTTTTAAGAATATCATTTTCTAATTTAAATGATTTAGAAAAAGCAAATAACTATATAAGTTTAGTTAAACTGGCTGAATATTCAAAAACACAAAATAATTTTTCTATTCAACTTTATTTAGATTATATAGATAATTTAATGAAAATAGGAATACCACTTACTAAAAAGAAATTATTACCAGCAAATTTTTCTGAAGCACATGATATAAGTATGAAAAAAGTTAAAATTGCTGAAAATAAGTTGTTAGATGAGAAAATAAAGCAAAGATATGAAGAATTAAAAAGGAATAACTATAAAGATAATAAGTTTTGTATTAGACCCGCAAAAACTTTAAATGATATGAAAGATGAATCAAATCAACAAAATAATTGCGTATATAGTAATTATAGTGAAAAATATGCTAATGGTATTACTGATATATATTTTTTAAGAAAGTTAAAAAATCCAGATAAATCATTAGTAACAGTTGAAGTATTGGATGGAAAAGTAAGACAAAAATATGAAAAAAGAAATACAGCGATTAATAAAGAAGAAAAAGAGTTTTTGAATTTATGGGAAAAGAACATATTAAATGTAGCTTAATAAATGAAAGGAAAGTGATAATATATGGCTTATTTAAAGAAAGCATACAGAATATTAATGGAGAGAATAGATAAAGAATTAAAAATGCCACAAGGTTGGTATTTTTTTGTTAAGAAACAGAAAGAAAAACAAAACTTTATTATAAAAACAAAGGGAAAATGTACTTGTAGAAATTGTAATACAGAATTTGAAACAAATAAAAAAATTAATGAATATGATAAGTGTCCTAAATGCCATAATACTTATTTGATAAAACAAAGTAATTATAGTTTTCATATATTTGAAGATGTATTAGTTTTGCTTGATAGATTAGAAGATAAATGGGTAATACGATTGTTTGAGATATTTACTAAATATACAAAAAATGAAATATATCATTCTAAACCAGCAGAGTATGGAAGAATAGTTATAGATAAGGATATGAAAAATGTAATGGAATTTGCTAATGATAGGGCAGTAGGCACTATGTGGGGTGAACTATTTATTAATCACACAAAAACAGGAAAAAAGTGGAGATGGTATAATAAATATTATAGATCATTAGATACTTATGGAAAAGTATATGATAAAAACTTAGAAGAACTATTTAAAAATACAGAACTTAAATATTCTCAATTGTGGAAAATAGCAAAGGAAAATGATGAAATTGATATAAAATATCATTTATTAAATAATTTTCCTAGCACAGAATTATTAGCAAAAATGGGATTGTATAAATTAGCAGTTTGTTCTGGAGATTTTAATAAAGGCAAAAGTTTTAAAGAAAGATTTGGAGTAGACAAAAGCTATTACGAATTTATGAAAAGAAATAACATAGATAGAAATGAATTGAACATCTTAAAAATGTATAAAAAGCCTAATATTGAAAATATAAAAGTTTTAAGCAAATTTTATATCTCTGATTTAGAAAAAGTCAAAAAATATGTCTCAATTGAAAAGTTTGCAGAATATGCAAAAAATAAAAGAAATTTTGATATACAGATGTATATAGATTATTTGGGATTTTTAGAAAAACTAAAAATGAATTTGAAAAATAAAAAATATCTATTTCCAAAAAATCTGAAAGAGAAACATGATGAATATTCAAGACAAATACTTATAAAAAACAATGCAAAGATAAATAGAGCAATAAATAGAAGATATAAACAATTAAAGCAAAATACCTATAGTAATAAAAAATATATTGTAATGCCAGCAGAAAGTTTTATATCCTTAGAAGATGAAAGTACTCAACAAAATCATTGTGTAAGAAATTATGCTGAAAAGTATGCAAAAGGGAAATGTGATATATATTTTATGAGAGAAGCGAGTACACCAAATAAATCACTTGTAACAATAGAAGTAAAAGAAAGAAAAATAGTACAAAGTAGGACAAAGAATAATGGAAATCCTAACAATAATCAAATAAGATTTTTAAATAATTGGGAAAAAGAAGTGTTAAATAAAGCTGCATAACATAGAAAGAGGAGTTTTGCTACTCCTTTTTCTATAAATATTTATATTTTTCTGATTTTTAGGTCAAATTTTCAAAAAATGATAAACATAGAAAAGTACATCAACCCCTGTATTTTTCTATGTTTATTGCTATTTTTAAGAAATTTTTTTTTGAACTTGAAAATGCTAATATAATGATATTACAATAGTAGTATAAAAAAATAGGAGGTACAAGATTATGAAAAATGTTAATTATGCTGATATGGCTAATAATTTATTAGGAGATGAATTATATTATAAATTCATTACAGAAATTGCAAAGGAAGGAAAGGGAGAAAATTTAGTTGACTTTGGAAAAGAAGTTGTAGAAAAATGTTGTTTATTAATAGTTTCATTAGGAATGTCGAATGCAATAAAAATGGATAAAGTGAAAATTTGCTTAGGAAGAGAAGTTATAGAAATATCTTGTAAAGAGTTCGCAGCAAAATATGAAAAATATAGTAAAGAAATTGGAAAAAACATAGTTGAAACAATAGGATAGATTAATTAGATAAGCATATAAATGGAAAATAAGCTGATTTCACTTGATTAAATTGACATAATATGGTATAATTAAAGAGTGTCAAACGCAATATTTTGTAGGAGAAATTTAGAATGAGTAATGAAATAACTGTAAAATTAAAATGTAGTATAAAAGAATTTTGCAATATTATCGAAAGCAAAGGGTTTGAAATAGTAGATAGATTCTTACTGGATGATACTTATTTTATACCTAAAGATATAGATATTCATAAATTAACGCCAAGAGAAATATTAAAACATTCCATTTTAATAAGAGATATTACTCAATATATGTCAGATAAACACAAAGTATTTAAAATGACCTATAAGAAAAAGAATATAGCAAGTAATGGAGATATTATTAGCCAACAGAATATTGATTGTGATATTAGTAATATAAATGATGGCAAAAAATTTTTAAATGCTATAGGGTATAAAGAAATAATGAATATTAAAGAAAACAACATTGTTTATGGAAAAGAAGGATTAAATATTGCATTAAAAGATATAGAAGATGGAGAAAAACTAATTGAAATCGAAACAGTAGAAACTAATGAAGATTTGAATACAGTAGAGAAATTAAAAGAAAAGCTAAATGAATTAAAACTTCCATTGGATACTAAAGATTATTTTATAAAAAAAGCTGAAATGAAACTTAAACAAATTTCAGAGGATGGTGTATAATATGTCAAATGTCAATTTAAACTTGTATAAGATTTTTTGTAAAGTTGTCGAATCAAAAAGTTTATCTGATGCATCTGAAAAATTAGATGTGTCTGTTCCTAATATAAGTACTCAAATATCAAACTTAGAAAATCAGTTAGGACTAAAACTATTTAATAGAGAACCAAAAGGACTTAAAATAACAGAAGATGGAAAAGAATTATATGAAATAGTAAGTAAGTCAATCTCTAGTTTCGATTTTGCAGAAAAGATGGCTCAAGATAAGAATAATATAGAGACTGGAAATATAACAATAGGTTGTCCATCTCATTTTACAACATATTTTTTAATGGATAAAATTGAAAAAGTAAAGAGACAGTATCCAAAAATAAATATAAAAGTAGTATGTGAAGCCGATACTAATAAAATGCTTGAATTATTACAAGAACATAAGATAGACTTTGCTATAATAGATAGTGATTTGGATAGAATTAATGTAGTTGTTGAAGAAATATTAAAAATAGAAAACATATTTGTTTCAAAAGCTCCATTAATAATTCAAGATATAAAAGAAATACAAGATTTAAATTGTATATTAAATCTTGAAAATACAAAGACAACTCAATGCTTAAAGGAAACATTAAGAGAGTATAATGTTGATATAAAAAGCGACATGATGTCTGATGCTACAGAAGTAAGAGTAGATGCAGTTAAAAGAAACATGGGAATAGCATATGTTATTAAAAAGTCAGTAAAAAGAGAATTAGAAGCTAAAGAACTGTATGAAGTAGAATTGCCAATAAAATTGCCAAGTGTAAAATTAAACTTAATATACTTAAAAGGCGAACTTTCAAAAGTGTCAAAATCATTTATTAAAAACTATTTAAGAAATAAAGAATAATAAAAATATAAAATTATGTTAATTAAAATAAAACTATTCTTAATAAAAAAAGAATAGTTTTTTTGTGTTACTTCACATATAATGTTATTGTATAAAAATATATATGAAATGAGGATGTATATATGTATAGTAAAAATAAAGTATGTTGGAAAATAACAACTAAATGTAATCAAGGATGTAAATATTGTTTTGGATTTAATAATATAGCAGATTTATCCTTTGAAGAAAATGAAAAGGTATTAAATAATCTAATTAACAATGGATTGACACATTTAACATGGACAGGTGGAGAGGCAGTATTATATCCAAGAATTAATGAATTAATGAGATTATCAAAGGAAAAAGGGATAATCAATAAACTTGTTACCAATGGTATTTTTATTGCTGAAAATGACACAGAATATGTTGAAGATATTTTGAACAATTTAGATGAAATTAATTTATCTATTGACTCTACTGATAACAATATAAATGTATTATTAGGAAAAAAGAATAATCATTTAGAAATTATAAAAAAAGTATTAGAGAAAACTAAAAACAAAAAAATTAAAGTAGGAATAAATACTGTAATTACTAATAAAAGTATAGAGAAATTAGAAGAATTAGGAGAATTTTTAAATAATTATAAAATAGAAAAATGGAAATTTTTAAAATTTATGCCTATAAGAGAAAGAGCATTAGAAAATAAAGATTTATTTGGAGTAACTGAAGCTGAATTAGAAAGCAAAGTTAATCAACTAAGAAAGTATGAAAATATAAAAGTTGTCCAATATAAAAAACAATCTGAATTTGAAAAGAGTTTAGTAGTTCTTCCAAATGCAGATATTATCCAAACACAAAATGGAAAAGATAATTATTTAGGAAATGCATTAGAGCAAGAAGTCATCGACTTTGAAAGAATAAGTGGAAAGAATAAAATTAGGACTATAATTGCTCATAATAATGAAGAAATTAGAAATACAATAGTAGATTCAATAAAGAAATTGGGATTTGCTGATGTAGTTGCTACAGCTACAAATGGAATAGAAACATATAATAAGATTATTGACTTGAAACCTGAAATGGTATTTGCTAAATTTGAAATGGAAGATATGAATGGATTTGAGATAGTAAAGAAGTCAAAAGAAAAATTAGATAGCGATATTCCAGTATTCAATATATTTGCAGAGGAAATGCCTAAAAATGAAATTGAAAAAATTTATAATATTGCAGGTCGAAAATTTAATGCAATAATATCTGAAGAACAATATCAATTTGAAGTACCATTTATTTTGGAACAATATAAAGAATATAAAGAAAGCAAAGAACAATAAAAATAATAAAAAATCAAGAAATATTTTAAAATCTAAAAAAATATTTCTTGATTTTTTTGTATGTGTAGATAACCAACAAAGACATCTAAAAATCTTCCAGGCGATATATTTTTTTCTTGTTCAAATTGCATTACAATAGGATGATTTTGTAATATATGCCTTTTTCTATTTAATGGTTTCAATGATGTTCTAAGTGAAGAACGAATTGCTTCTTCATCCATATCTTTATGATGATATGAGAGTATTTCAAATAAAGATTTTAAATCATGTATTAAATATGTAAAATGATAACATTCGGTAATTGCTTCTATCATAAGATCAGTACAAGGAGAGTTTATAACAAATCCTAATTCTCGTAATAGTACATTCATTTCATTTTCATTAAAATCATCATATTTATATTTTTCGTTCATTTGACTAATTGTATTATATAAATTTCGTAGTTTAACAGGTTTTTTAAAAAATTTATAGATTTTAGATACATTAACGAAAGTAACCTGTTCTTCAGCTGAGTTAGCAGTCAAAAGTATATTAGAATTATTTCCTTCATTATAAGTTATAGATAATCTATCAATTATTTCGGTTGAATTTATATCATTGAAGTGTGAATCTAAAATAAATATATTCGGTTTTATTTTCAAGTAAGTAGATAATGCTTGATCTCCGCTATTTACAGTTTTAATTTTTAAATCACGGCATTTTGATAAATACCTACAATATTTATTCGCTTCTGCAACATTTTCTTCAGCGACAAGAACTTTTATCATTTACTTTAGACACCCCCAAAAAAAACAAAAAATAATTAAATTCACCAATATTATATCACTAAAATTATGTAAACACAATACAAAAATGGAAAAATATTACAAAGAAATCAAATAAAGTGTCCCGTTTATCGCCGTTTTCAACACTGATTGTGGAAATCGAAATATAATGCAGCTAACTTAATCAAAGTCTGAAAAGGAGACACTACAAAAGATTTTATAGAAACAGAGGAAAATTACAAAAAATATTTCGGACTTTGATGAGTAAAAAATATCCCCCAAAAGATTAAGAAAGCTCCTTTTAGAAATTGTTAAGTCAATTTTCTTTAAGGAGTCTTTATATGTTAGAGAATTTTGCTAATGTTAGCAGCTATAATAAATTTAATAGAATAACATATTTTCTAACAAAATTATCATGTTTGTTTTCAAAAATTAGGTATGCGTGTTTTCCATGTGTACTTAATTTTTTTTTAGATACAAATGAAAGACACTGTCGTGATCCGCCGAGTTCATTTCAAAAAAAATGAAATGAATAGGAGGAAAGAGAAGTGCGATACGAAGTAGTTAGTTATACTTTGGAATATGTGGAGGATGAGGATAAATATTATATATCTTTTAGAGATAGTGTAGAACAGGATTGTAGAATTGAAATTGATAAAGATATATTTGATACTTATACCAATTCTAAAAAAACATATATAAAAATAAAAAATGAAACAAGTAGACATTTAGAACAATCAGACTTAACAGAAGAGGATATGTATAAAAGAGCATTTGAACCAGTTGAAAGTGTAGAGGAAACTGTTATAAAAAATATAGAAAAAGAAAAAGTAAATGAAGCATTGAAAGACCTGACAAGTACACAATTTAGAAGAATAGATTTACATATTGTAAATGAGATTACGATAAGAGATGTGGCTAAACTAGAAAAGGTACAAAAAAGTCAGATACAAAAAAGTCTCGAACTAGGATTAAAAAAAATAAAAAAATTTTTTGAAGAATAGGGGAGTACAAAACGGCATTTTGTGAGCAAATAAGTGAAGGGGTAAAAACTCTTTCACTTATTTCGTTTTTTGAGAGATAAATTGCACATTGAAAATTAAATAACATTCATTAAATAAATCCTTTATTAAGAGCTAGTTTTATATAGAAGCAGAACTATATAAACTTAAATATTGGATAGCAACCAATAAGGCGATAACTAATAAAGGCAAATAATAATACTCTTGTTTAGTCATAGAACGAGCGTTAAGAGCGTCCCAAGCCATGAGAACAAGTCTGAGTTCAGATAGGTTAGATTCCTGAGGAGTAATGTAGCTGATTACCATTTAATGAATTAAAATAAAACAGATTATATTTAACATAATAAAGAAAAATGGAGGAATATATATTGATGAAGATATTATGGATAATTATTTTTTTTACATCATTATTAATTGCAGTTATGATGTATTTAGTTATATTAGGAGGAAGTAAAAATAAATCAAATGAAGAAATACAAAGAGAAGATGAGGAACAAATAAATTATCTAAATAATTATAAAAATAAAAAATAAATCAATTATAACGGAGGAATAATAAAATGGAGAGAATTTTTATAGATAGAGAATGGTGTATTGCTTATGTGGTATTAGCATTAGATAGTATTTATAATAGTGCTAATAAAGAAAGAACACTTAATGATTTTATTGAAGAAATTAAGACAATGTTTAATGTTCATCAAGATGAAACCATATTATTGAAAATAGCAGAAGAAATTATAGCCAATAAAGAAAAACTTTTGATAACTGTAGATATGAAAGAAAAATAATCAAGAATCTTTTACAAACTTTTTTTCTTCATTTTAAATGAAAAAATATGTTAGATATTATTTCAATGATTATATATTTATAATTTTTATGATATTGTTGTGTATTATTATGAGAATTTGATTATTAAGAAAATATTTGTCAAGTGTGCAAATCCAAAAAAAATAGTGGATTTGCACCTTTGTTTTTACAAAAGAAGATATGCTAAATTTATTACAGAGAATATCACGAGAGGAGCTAGAAAAAGTATGTCTTTTTTGCAATATCAAAAAGAAAGTCCAGAATTCCTTAATAATTATCTAAAATACAAAAGATATATAGATTTTGGTGCACAGACAACTATCGATGAAACTTTTTACGATTTAAGATGTTTGTTTAGATATATTAAATTATATTTAAATGATAGAAACAAACTAAATAGTATAAGTAAGGAAGATTTTAGAAATATAGAAATAACAGATGTAACAATAGCAGATTTAGAAAGAATGAATCAAAATGATTTAACTAATTATTTGTTTTTTTTGGATAATACCTTAGAAAATATTAGTAAAACAAGGAATAGAAAGTTAGCTTCAATGAAAAGACTTTATGAATATTTAGAAACTAATAATCTAATTAATGTAAATCCAACGAAATGGATGCAATCTGCTACAATAGAAAAAAGGCAACCTAAATATTTAGATTTAAACGAAAGCAAACAATTACTAGCAAATGCCATAAATTCTGATTGTAGATATAAAATAAGAAATTATGCAATAACATGTTTGTTTTTAAATTGCAGTTTAAGGCTTTCAGAATTAGTAGGAATTAATTTGTCTGACTTAAAAATAGATAATAGCGAACAAACATTAAAGGTTACTGGAAAAGGAAATAAGCAAAGAATTATATATCTTAATAGTGCTGTTTGCGAAGCTATAAACGCTTATATAAAAATACGTCCAAAACTAGATAAAAGCAATAAGGACTATAATGCATTATTTCTTAGTTCAAGAGGAAAAAGAATTTCTAAAAGATCTGTTCAAAATATTATCAAATCTGAACTAGTAGAATTAGTTGAAGCTGAAGGAAAAGAAAGCAAAAAATATCATACACATACTTTAAGACATACTGGTGCAACACTTCTTTACAATGAAGCTAATGCAAATATATTTGTACTAAAGATAATACTAGGCCATGAATCTTTAGATGCAACACAAGTCTATACACATGTTTCTGATAAGAAACTAAAAGAATTAATGCAAAATTTTAATATTTTAGATAGGAAGGAATAATATACTATGAGTGAAATAAAAACACCTAAATTTGTTGAGGATTTTGCAAATTACCTTGTTGCAATTAGAAATCTATCACAAGTATATATAAAAAATATGACTGTTACAATAGAACAGTTTTTAGAATTTATTAATGTTCATAAATTTAAAAATAAATATAATACTATAGAAGATATTACCTTAAATGAAATTAGAAGTCTAAATAATAGTGATATTTATAGTTTTATATTCTTTTTAGCAGAATCACATTATCAGAATAATTCAAGAGTTATAAAAATTGAACATTTAAAAACATTCTTTGATTACCTTTTTAACATAAAACATACTATTTTTAAAGAACCATTTAAAAAAATTAATAGTGAAAGAAAACTTGAGAAAAAGTTACCTAATTATTTATCATTAGATGAAGCTAAACGACTTATTAATCTTTATAAAAATAGTACAGATGAAATTGAAATTAGAGATAATGCAATGCTTCATATATTCTTAAATTGTGGTTTACGACTCTCTGAAATCAAAAATCTAAATATTGAAGATATAAATTTAGATGACAATAAATTCACTATTATTGGTAAAGGTAACAAAGAAAGAACTAATTATTTAAATAAAAAAACAAAAGATGCTCTTATTAAATACTTGAAAATAAGAGATAATTCACATGATAATAATAAAAAACACAATAATGCTCTATTTCTTACATTCTACGGATATAGGATGAGTCAATTTACAATAAATAAAATTGTAAAAAGAGCATATAGAAAAGCAGAACTTGATGAAAATGTATATACAGTTCATACATTAAGACATACCTGTGCAACTCTTCTTTATAGGTCTGGAGTAAATATTAAAACTATCCAGGAATTGTTAGGTCATGTTCATATTGATACAACTGAAATTTATACTCATTTAGACAATCAAGAAGTTAAAGATGTCATGTTTGAGCATCCATTAGCACAATTTAAAATGGAAGATGCTCTTGCTTATTGTGCTTAAATACGATATAATAAGGAGGAACTCATGAAAGATTTAGAAGTGAAATTCGATACTAACAATATTCATTCTGTAGAGTTAAATCTATTGGATGGACAAGTCGAAATAATTTTGAGAGCTTTAGAGTTATATGCCTATAATTTGGATTATATGTTAAATAGTAATGACTCTGCTACTGACATAGGACAAGAAAAAAAAGCTTTATTAAAATATACTTATGAACAAGTATTAGCAACTCAAGCTGAACAAGTTCAAAGTAAGAGTAACAACATAGATAACATACCAGAAATAGGTAAATTAATAATAAAGGAAGGTATGAAAAATAACGGATTATATGTTCAATTAAATGCTGGATAATATTTACTTTATTCAGGAAAAATGGGAGAGTAGGAGAGAGGGGCTGTTTTGAAAAATTAGAAATTTAAAAAGAGTTTTAAAAAAAAACAAATTTAATTTCAAAACGAGTTTTGTAACTTCACCAAAATCTATATAATAGTTTTATAAAACAAAATCATAAAAATTAAAATATTTAAATTAGTATAAAAACTTTTATTAAAATAAATCAAAAATAATTTTGTGCAAAGTTAAATTTATAAATTTTATTATTTGCATAAAAAAATAAATTTACAGTAAATATTTTTATACACAATTTATAAATTGCTAATTAAAATTTCATTATACTAGTTATAAAAATATTTTAATTACTAAACACTTCAAAATCGTTTTTAAGGCATTTTTATATTAAGGTTAATAAGTTAATCATTTATGATTAGTTACTCAATAATATAAATTACATATAATTTTATATAAATAATGTAAAAATACTGATTTTAATAGACTACAAGAAAATTACAAAAAAGTGCCAAAAAAGCAACGCACGAGAATCGATTTTAAGCCGTTTTTATTTTTAAGGCATATAGTTTGTTGTCTATAAAATAGGCTGAATACGGTGATATAAAGGTTTTGCAAATTTTGATAAAAAAATAAAAGAATTATATAGAAAAAATTTAGATATAAATAAAAAGTTATAACTATAAGTATTAACACATTAGAATTTGATTTAAGACAATTTATTAAAGAAATAATATAAGTTATTAAATAATAAGATATAAAGTGTAAGAACAGCTAGATATAGTAATAGATAGAAGGACACCAATAGAGGCAGTCCATATATTTTACCCCTATGCCTTTTTGCACAAAACTTTGATTTTGCGCAATGTTATATTTAATAAAAATCCTTTCTTTTAATATAATTCATTAGGGTGGCTATCCCCCCTAATTCTCACATAATAAAAATTAATACAAGAAAATGTTATTCATTTTCTTGTATTTTAATAATAATATATTTATATATGCACTTATAATTTATTAATCTTTTAAAAATTTTATTCTACAACAAATTCATAGTCTTGAATTCTATATTTACTATATTTATAAGAAGAATTTTCTTTAAGTTCCATTGAAATTACATATGTTCCTAATCCTGAAAAATTATTGTTTTCTAATTGAGATTCATTTGGGAAACAACAAGTATACTTTAACTTTATGACGCCATCTTCATTTACATTTTCTATTACGTCTATAATATGAGCAATACGAGTATCGTCATGAATTGAATAATATTGTTCCGTAGAATCATCATAGCTATAAAGAATATTAGCTATATTCATATTTTCTATAGTTCTTCCTCTAATTTCAGAAATTATGTTATTAATAGTTTCTTTTGAAGCTGCCTCTCTCCCATTTATTTCTGTTCCTAATTCATTAGATTCTTTTGCAATATGCATTGCAATATCAATATAATCTTCATTTCTTTTTACTTCATTTTCTACATCTTTCATCCTAGAGTCTAAATAACAAATTAAAGAGAATTTTTCTAAATAGCTATTTAAATCTTCTTTTTTTTCATTATTAATATTTTCATTAGAAGTAATATTATTATTAGCCGTGTTATTATTTAAAATATTATTACTTTGGTTAATTGTAATATCTATATTATTTATAACACTATTATTAAAACTATCTATACTATTTGATGTCTCAATATTTTCAATTAAATTATTACTATTAGTATTTGTATTATATGATTCTTGTTCTATATTTTCATTTGATGTTGTTTTTGTTAGAGAAATTCCTGCCCATATACCAATAATAACTAAAAGTAAAATTAAAATAACGATAATAACTTTTTTAATATTTAATTTCATAAAAATTACCCCTCCCTATTTATCTATTCTTAAAAAAATATTGCATTTTTTCAAGAAATTCTTCATTAGTTTTTGTTGTAATAATTTTACTAATTAATTGTTCAGTCATTTCTGCACTATTCATATTTGCCATGGCTTTTCTTAAAGAAAAAACTGTTTCTAATTCTTGTGATGATAGTAATAAATCTTCTCTTCTAGTTCCAGACTTATTAATGTCTATTGCAGGGAAAATACGTTTTTCTGATAATTTTCTATCTAAATGGACTTCCATATTACCTGTTCCTTTAAACTCTTCAAAAATTACATCATCCATCCTACTTCCAGTATCAATTAGAGCTGTAGCAAGAATTGTTAAACTTCCAGCATCTTCTGTATTTCTGGCCGCTCCAAAAAAGCGCTTTGGTTTATGTAATGCACTAGGATCTAGACCACCAGATAAAGTTCTCCCAGAAGAAGGAATAACTAAATTATATGCTCTTGCCAAACGTGTAATACTATCTAATAATATAACAACATCTTTATTTTGTTCAGTAAGTCTTTTGGCTCTTTCTAAAACCATTTCTGCAACTTTAACATGGTGCTCAGGGACCTCATCAAAAGTTGAATAAATAACATCTCCATTAATAGAACGCTTCATATCAGTAACTTCTTCTGGTCTCTCATCAATTAATAGCACTATTAATTCTATTTCTGGATTATTGGTTGTAATACTATTAGCAATTTTCTTTAAAATGGTTGTCTTGCCTGCCTTAGGAGGAGCAACAATCATTCCTCTTTGTCCTTTTCCTATTGGAGATAATAAATCCATTAAACGCATTGTATACTCAGAAGGTATAGTTTCTAATTTTAAACGTTTATTTGGATAGATGGGAATTAAATCATCAAAAGATTTGCGTTTCATTGCATTTTCAGGATGTTGCCCATTTACTTCACCAACAAAAATAAGTGCAGGAAATTTTTCGCCCTCTTTTGGTGTTCTCATAATTCCTTTAATTTTGTCTCCTGTGTCTAACCTAAATCTTCGAATTTGTACTGGAGAAATGTATACATCTTTTGGACTTGGTAAATAATTGTCTCCTCTTAAAAAACCATATCCATCAGGTAATACTTCTAATATTCCTTCTACAATTTCGTCACCTTCTGTTGTTAGTTTATATCTATCATCTTCGGCAATATTTTCATCTTTCTCTTTAATATTTACGTTGGTTAAGCTGGTTAATTCCTCTACTAGTTCTGCTTTATGTAATTTCGAATAATTCCTTACTTCCTTTTGCTTTGCTAATTCTTTTAACTCTGTAAGAGTTAAGTCCCCCAAATTCATTATTATAGCCCCCTTATAATAATTTAATTGAGTATTCAATTTTTTGTGTATTTAATTTTATGGAAAATTTTGTAGAAACAAAAACATAAGAGGCTTTATTAATTAATAAGCCTCATTATTTACTTATATCCATATATATCTTTTCGTTTGGCAAATACATGTCTAACTTTTCTCTAGCAATTCTTTCAATATATTCATCAGAATTAATATTATCTTTCATAGCCATAAGGCTTTCTTGATGTTCTTTTACTTTCTCTAGCTTATTTTCGTTATATTCTTTGGCTGTTTCATAAGAATTTAATGCTTGCTGTTGATTTATAAATACCCAAGAAACATAAATAAATATAATACCCAATATTAACTTTTTTAAAATTTTTTTCTTATTTGTATTTTTTTTCATAAGTAATAATAAAACTCTCCAATTAATTATTTACTATTTATATTTTTCTACATATAATTATAAAATCCTTTTAAATACTATCCTTTTTTGGCTTTTTTTGTAATAATTTATTTTTAATTTTAAAATTAAAAATTTTTTTGAAAATATTTGTAATATTTTTTCTAATATTAATAAATATAAAAGAAATTGGTCTAAATAAAACTTTTCTAGCAAAAATAAATATTAATTTTATTGGATATAGTATTGCAGTTATAATATTTTTAAGTATTATTTTTAAAATAAGAATTATTTTTACATTAATTTTAATAAATATTTTACTAAATATTAAAAGATAAGCTATTAGGCCAAGAATTATTCCAAGTAAAACATAGCTCCTTATTTCTCCATTATTAAAGTAAAAAAGTGTATATAATAATATTATTCCTGTAATTATCCAAAATATAGAATCTTGTATATAAGTTATTGTATCTGTTGTTTTAAAGCTTTTCCTTAAGATTCTAAATATATCAAACACTAATCCTATCATAGTTCCTGTAATAGCAAATATACCAAATAAATATACTTGATTTAAGGTCAATATAATCACCTATCTATTTAAATATTTTTCCTAAAAAAGATGTGTTTTTTTTATCTAACTCTTTGTCAGAATAGTTAGTACTGCAAATATTTCCTTCTACAATAACCTCAGAAGTGTCAAGACTTAATTTATTTATTCTTAACCCCTCTCCTTTTACTGTTAATAATCCTAATTCTGTTTCTAGTATTACTACTTGGTCATCAAAGCTGAACACATCTAAAACACCAGATATAGTTAATTTACTTCTATTTTCTAATATTAAATTTTGAATAACATTTGTATTTATTGTTTTTCTTTCTTCTATGTTCATATTTTAACTCCTCCCTCTAAAATGTTTTTAGCTTAAAATATATATATTCAAGTCTTGTCTACTTTAGAACAATAAAAAACTAATCCAGAATTAAACAACTTCTGAATTAGTTTTTGCTATAATTACTTGTATTTAATTTTAGCATTTTAAATATTGGTTACTAGTGTTCCAACACCTTCATGCTTAAAACTTGATTTTACAATAATTGGTATGTTATGCTGCTGTGCAATTTCTATACATTTATTGTGCAATACTTTAGCACCATTGTTTGCTAATTTCAACATCTTTTCATAAGAAATAATCTCAAACTTAATAGCATCCTTACTTACATTTGGATCGTCAGAATATACACCATCTACATCAGTATATATGTCACATCTATCAGCTTTTAAACTGGCAGCTATAGCAACTGCTGTAGTATCTGACCCGACCTCTTCCTAAGGTGGTTATATTTTTATCATCATCTATTCCCTGAAAGCCGGCAATTACAACTACATTCCCTTTTGACAATTCTTTTTTTATTCTTTCGGTTCCAATAAATTTAATGTTAGCATCTCCAAAGTTATTATCTGTAACAATTGGTATTTGCCATCCAGTAAGAGAAATAGAATTAATTCCTTTTTCATTTAGGCACATGCATAATTTTGAAATTGTAATTTGTTCTCCAACTGAAACAAGGCAATCATGTTCCCTTTTATTTGGGTTAAAAGTAATTTCTTGTTCTTCTCCTATTAGCTTATCTGTTGTTTTTCCGTTGTGCTGACACAACAACAATCACATCGTTTTTTTCATCTAGCTCTCTTTGAATGTGTTTACAAACATTCCATAGTTTTTCTGTATCTGCTACAGAGCTTCCTCCAAATTTTTGTACAATTATGCCCATTTTGGCACCTCTTTATATTAATATAATAATCCTGTCTAAGTCTAAACATGATTATTTATAATATATTATGATATTTCTAATATATTATGTGCAAATATTATCACATAATATTTATAAGGTCAAGTTAAAAGGCGACAACTTATGTCGCCTTTTGAATTTATTTACGTTTAAACCATCTGCATGCTTGATGTTTTCTATCAACTCTAGGGTCTTCACAGGAATCTTTTCCAAAGTAAATGCAATCTTCACAGATTTCGTCTTCATAGCTAGCCATAAAAACACCTCCTAATTAACTATATTTACATTTTAACATAATTTAATAAGTTATTCAATGTTTTTTGGTCTCCTATTTTTCATCTTTTGTTGTATTTATTTTTAATAGTTTAAAAATTTCAACAATTAAAATTGGTGAAAATACTAATAAAATTACTTCTAAAATATTTTCTATAGGAAGAGCTACAATGTTAAACACATTCCTTAGAGGTTCTACTAATAGTATAATAAACATTAGTGCAGCAGAAGCGACAATTGCTAAAATTAATTTAGAATTATTTAAAATTCCAGTTTTAAAAATAGATTCTTTATTATTCCTAATATTAAATACATGCACTAATTGAGATAATGCTAATACGCAAAATGCCATCGTTTGCCCAACTTTAATTCTCATGTGTTCTTCTATTCCAGGTGTTCCTAATCCTATACAAAATGCAATTAATGTAATTGTTCCTATCATAATACCTTGATAAATAATTCTTATAGTCATTCCCTTCGTAAATATTCCTTTACCTGGCTTAACTGGTTTTCTCTTCATAACATCTTTATTTGCTGGGTCAAATGCCAAAGCTAAAGCTGGTAACGAATCTGTTACTAAATTAATCCATAATATATGAATTGGTAATAATGGTTCTAATTCTTTAATATCAACAATTCCAAATAAACTTGCTAATACAGGTGTTAAAATAATAGCTATAAATAAAGTAATAATTTCCCCAACATTGCTAGATAATAAGAATTGAATTGCTTTTAAAATATTATCATAAATACGTCTTCCTTCTTCTACTGCAGATACAACTGTTGCAAAGTTGTCATCTGTTAAAATTACATCTGCAGCTTCCTTAGCAACATCTGTTCCTACTATACCCATTGCGCAACCAATATCAGCATTTTTTAATGCAGGAGCATCATTTACGCCATCCCCTGTCATTGCAACAACTTCACCATTTGCTTGCCATGCCCTTACAATCCTAACTTTATGCTCTGGAGATACTCTTGCATAAACAGAATAATTTCTTATATTCATAGCTAAATCTTCATCACTTATTTCTTCTAATTGGCTACCTGTAATTGCTTCATCTTCATTTTCTAATATTCCTAAAGATTTTGCGATTGCAATTGCTGTTATTTTATGATCTCCAGTAATCATAACTGGCTTAATTCCAGCAGTTTTGCATTTTTCAACAGCGTCTTTTGCTTCTTGTCTTGGTGGGTCAATCATTCCAACCATACCAATAAAAGTTAAGTTATTTTCTATATCTTTAATTTCATCTTGAGAAGGATTGTGCTCTAATTCTTTATATGCCATTCCTAATACTCTTAAGGCATCTTTTGCCATATTTTCGTTATTTATATAAATGTCTTTTTTGTAGTCTTCTAAACTATCTTGTACTTTACCATTTATTAAACATTTATCACATCTTGCAAGTAATTCGTCTACTCCGCCCTTAGTGTAAACAAAATATTTGCCATCTACATTATGAACTGTAGTCATTAATTTTCTATCAGAATCAAATGGTATCTCCCCAATTCTTGGCATTGTTTCATAAATTGTAGATTCAAAGTTTAATTTAAGTCCAAAATCTACCAATGCTGTTTCTGTAGGATCTCCTGTTAACTGATTATTATCAGAAATTTTTGTATCATTGCATAGCATACTCGTAAAAATAAGTTTTTTTAAATCTTCATCTATATTTTGAATTTCTGTAACATTCATTAGTTTATGATTATAAAATACTTTTTGCACTGTCATTTTATTTTGTGTTAATGTTCCTGTTTTGTCAGAACATATAACAGTTGCACTTCCTAAGGTTTCTACTGCAGGCAAACGCTTAACAATTGCATTTTTCTTTACCATTCTTTGTACTCCAATTGCAAGAACAATAGTAGAAACTGCAGGTAAACCTTCTGGAATAGCTGCAACAGCGAGGCTAACTGCTGACATAAACATATGGATAGGTTCTTTTCCATAAAACAGTCCAACAATAAAAATAATAGCACAAATAATAAGCGCAACAATTCCTAGAGTTTTTCCAAGTTTATTTAGCTTTTCTTGTAGTGGTGTTGTAGTTTCTTCTGATGAATTAATAATATCTGCAATTTTTCCAACTTCTGTATTCATCCCTGTTTCAACAACAATTCCCTTTCCTCTTCCATACGTAATTAAACTAGATGAAAAAACCATATTGATCCTATCTCCAATTCCTATTTTTTCATCATTTATTTTATCGCTAATTTTTTCAACTGGTACAGATTCTCCTGTTAAAGCTGACTCCTGAGATTTTAGATTTATTGCTTCTATTAAGCGTAAATCTGCAGGAATATAGTCTCCAGTTTCTAATATAACAATATCGCCAGGAACTAATTGACTTGATGGAATAACAATTAATTTTCCATCTCTAATTACTTTAGCAGCATGGCTACTTAATTTCTGCAATGCTTCTAAAGATTTTTCTGCCTTATTTTCTTGTACCACACCAATAATAGCATTTACAAAGACAACAATTAAAATAATAATTGTATCGGTAATTCCTTCACCTTCCATTACTCCAATAATGCCTGATATCACAGCAGAAATAATTAAAACAATAATCATAAAGTCTTTAAATTGTTCTAAAAATTTTACAAACACACTTTTTTTCTTTTTGGTCTTTAATTCATTTAAACCATACTGGTCTTGCCTTTTTAAAACTTCTTCTGAAGTTAATCCTTTTTCAATATCTGTTTTTAAATTATTTTTGGTTTCTTCTACCGATAAATTAAACCAATTTTGTGTCAATCCTGAACACTCCTTCCTATAATATTATTTCAAGCATACATCCTATTTATGTAATCTTTTCATAAATGAACTGTGTTGTATAGAAAATTACATACAAAAAGACTCTTAAAGAAAGCGAAGCTATTTTTTCGTATGCTTGTTTTCTTTAAAAGTCTTGCTTACTTTTTTTAAGTTTACTAACCAGATAAAAAAATTATCGCGACTGTTGATTAGTAATAAAAAGCTACTCCCTTTTAAAACAAAATTATTTTATCACTACTAAATATTTTTTTCAAGATGTAAAAGTAAAAATATAAAATAATCGCCTCTTCTGAAGCGATTATTTTTAGATACCATATTTTTTCTTAAATTTATCTGCTCTACCACCTGTTGTATTTAATTTTAAGTTACCTGTCCAAAATGGATGGCATTTAGAGCATACATCTACTTTTATTTCTGATTTTGTTGAATTAGTTTCAAATTCATTACCGCAAGCACATGTTATTTTACTTGGTCCATACTTTGGATGTATTCCATCTTTCACTGTCTTTCACCTCTTCCTTTATATCATAAAAAATATCTTTAATATTTTAGCATATTTTGTAAGAAATATCAATAAAATTATTTATTTTTATTATCTTCTTCTATTGACTGAATATAACCTGCTGAAGCGGCCAATTCATCGTCAAATGACATTTTGTTAACAATTTTTGATACTATATTAAATAAGCATGCAATTATTAAAATAATTAAACCTAATTTTTGCCATATTCTAGCTATCATATTCTTACTTCCTTTTTTAAACTCATATTATAATTATACTATATTTTTATTTTTTGTCAATATTTTTGGCATTTTTGTAAATAATATAAATACAATTACATAATTTTATAAAAAAGTTTAGAATAATAAAATTTGAAAGGAATTTTATGAAATATATTATTTTAGTATTATTACTCTTGTTCTCATTAGTTGGCTGTGCCAATTCAGAAGAATCTACTAACAATTATTCTACCGAAAAAATAAGCACAGAAAATAAAATAAATACCGTAAATAAAAACTCAAATTCTATTGCAAAGGAAGAAGAACTTTCGCAATTTAGTACAACAATTTATACCAAAACTGAAGCAAGACAAAATAATGTAAAAATTGCCTGTCAGGAATTATCTGAAACAATTGTTAAACCCGGCGAAATATTTTCTTTTTGTAATACTTTGGGGCCTGCTCAACCAAGTGAAGGTTATCAAAAAGCAGATACGTTTGATGCTAATGGGGATATTTTTCAAGAATATGGAGGAGGAAAGTGCCAAGTAAGTAGTACTTTATATAATGCTGTTTTAAAAGTAAATGGGTTAGAAATTATAGAAAGGCATGGTCATAGCAATAAGGTACCTTATATTGAAGAAGGAAAAGATGCAGCAGTTTCTTACGGTAGTGTAGATTTTAAGTTTAAAAATAATAACTCTTTTTCAATTAAAATTTTAGCAGAAGCTAATCCAGATAATATTGTTATTAAAATTATAAAAATCCCTTAAAAAGGTCTTAATTTTAAAAAGAGGCATATGATAATAGCAGGAGGTTAGTATGTGCAAATTTTTTAGATTATTATTTATATTTTTTATAATTTTAACTTTAATTATGCCATTATCTTTTGCTACTGATGCTGCATATGTTTGGTCTAGTAGTGTAGAAACATCTAATAATACTACAAAAGACACTCCATCTACTTCTGCTTCTTTAAACTTAGACTGTGGTAGTGCTATTTTAATTGAACAAAATAGTGGTAAAATTTTATATGAGCAAAATGCTCATGAAAAATTTCGTCCTGCCTCTGTTACTAAAATAATGACAATTCTCTTAATTATGGAAGCACTAGATAGTGGAAAAATTTCTTTAACAGATAAAGTACCGTGTAGTACTACTGCAAGTCAAATGGGAGGATCTCAAATATGGTTGGATGAAACAGAAGAATTAACTGTTGATGAAATGTTAAAAGCAATTTGTGTCGTATCTGCTAATGATTGTACTGTTGCTATGGCTGAATTTTTATGTGGAAGTGAAGAGTTGTTTGTACAAGAAATGAATAAAAAAGCTAATGAGTTGGGAATGAAAAATACCACTTTTAAAAATTGCCATGGCATTGATGAAGATGGTCATGTAACTTCTGCTTATGATATTGCTCTTATGTCAAGAGAGCTAATGAATAAGCACTCCAGTATAACAAAATATACTACTATTTGGATGGATAGCTTACGAGATGGTAAATCTGAATTAGTCAATACTAATAAACTAGTACGTAATTATTCTGGATGTACTGGGCTAAAAACCGGTTCTACATCCCTTGCTTTATTTAATTTATCTGCAACCGCAACAAAAAAAGATCTATCATTAATTGCAGTTATTATGAAAGCTCCTACCAGCACAATTCGTTTTAATGAAGCAAAAAAATTGTTAGATTATGGTTTTAATAATTATAATTATAAAGAGTTTGCCAAAGAAGGTAATACAGTAGAAAATATTCCTGTATTTAAAGGAATACAAAAAAATTTAGAATTGATATACGAAAAAGATGTAGGATGTTTAATAAAAAAGGGAGAAGAAAAAAACATTATACAAAATGTTCATATTGAAAGAAACGCTTATGCTCCTATAGAGCAAGGGCAGAAGTTTGGAGAAATAACATATTCTCTAAATGGAAATACTTTGTCTACTGTAAATATTGTTGCTAAAGATAAAATAGACAAAATAAGTACTTTGAATATGATTACATTTGTATATAATAATTGGTTTAATCTATGTAGATAAATCTAGTAATAAATGTTATGGAGTCTGTACCTAAATTTAATTACAAACTCCATAATATTTATTATATTTATTTTACTTCTGTTTTCCATAGCTTATGTTTATTACAATAAGCATATAAAACAGCTTGTACTATTAATTATATTGTTTGCAGTACCTGTCATTTTCATCTATAATGCAGGTATCCTTATTATAGATGAAAAATATCCTAGTTTAAATTTTTTATTAAGATATTTTTTATAGCTTTATAAATTTTATCTCTTTCTCGCTTCAGTTCTTTCCGTGCTTCTAAGCTCTCCATTAACACTTTTTCTTGCTTTTTAGCTTCAGTTTTAATTTTTTCTAACTGTTCCATTTTTACAGATTTAAAAACTTTCAGATCTATTATGTCTTCTTCTTTTATATCTTTTAAATTTAACAATGGTATATCTAAATTTAAATCATCTATTACATTACTTATTTTATTGCTATAATAGATTACATACATTTTTTGATTTGCAACAGCTGATAAAACCATTGCATGAAATCTGGAACAAATCATATATTCCATCTTGGCATATAGTTCTAAAAACTCATCAATATTTCCTCTATATCTTACATCGTGTATATTTTCATTTTCTCCTAATTTTTTCATTAAATAGTCTACAGTTTTTTCATCCCTTTCATGCTCACAGAATGAATATAAAAACACTGAGTATCCTTCTTTTATATATACATTAATGTTATTTAAAAGCCATTTGTAATATATTGAGTTTTTATCTTTTAGGTAGTCTCTTATATTCAAGTCTATAACAGAAATTCCCACACTTTTTTTTATTTTTTCTTTATGAGCTAAATTATAAGAAAATGCATAATCAGGAGCATACCTAACGTTTTCTATATCTTTAAATAAGTTATAAGAATATTTATCTCTAAAACATATATCTGTACATATTTTAAAATCTTTTCTTGAAAGTTCAAAATATTCTTTCGTTTGATACGGGCCATAATTAGAACTTATATAACAAAATGGTATGTTTTTTTCTTTACATCGTTTAACAAAATCATAAAATTTAGGAGATAAATTATACACTTTTCCTCCTTCCATAAAAATAGAACCACCTACATATATATAAGTATCAAAATCTTCTACATTTGACTTATATAATTCTTCGTCAGTATCCTCCCCTTTCAATACATTCAAATTTTTATATTTCATTGAAAGCCAATCCAAAAAATTTTCATCTGGTATTTTCATGTAAAATTGAAAATTTGGATATTTTTCTAATATCATTTTTATGAAAATATCATCTCCCAAATTTTTTCTAGCATATGCCATAATAAATATTTTTTTATTCATTTATTATCTCCCTCGTATATTCAATAATTTCATTTCTAATTTCTTTCAAATTATTTTTGCACCATTCAATTAATTTATTGATTTCCTTTTTTTCTGTTTTATTGAATTTAACAAAAAATGATATCGTTAATAAGACTTGATTTTTCAACCATTCTTTTGGATTGTTTAATAAATTTCTTTTTACTATTTCTTCATATATTTTATATTTTTCTTCTAAATTCTCAATAATAAATTCTACATCTAAATTGGAACTAATATTTTTAGAATGAATTCTATACACTCCTGATATCGTTCTCAAAATATATGCATCTCCTACTAATAATGCTCTTAAGTAAATTGACGAATCATTTAACATTTTTACTTCTTTTATATTTGCTTTCTCTAAGTCAGTTTTTCTGAAAACTGTAGTAAATGTCGAATTACTTTTCATATATTTTTGCTGGAAGGAAGATAAATACTCTACATTGCTTATCTCCCCTTCTATATTCATTATGCTTTCTATCATTCGTCCTTCATTTACATATTCTATCATAGAGCTAGATGATACTATACTTATGTTCTCTTTTAGTTTAAGTATTTCTATTGCTCTTTCGATAAAATCATCATTTGTGTAGTAATCATCATCGTCCATAAATATTATATAATTTCCTTTTGATTTATCATATCCATTTTTTCTACTTACACCAGCACCTGAGTTTTCCTTATTTTTATAAAATTTTATCCTTGTATTATTTCTATATTTTTCTGTAATATATTCTTCTGTTCCATCTTTAGAGCAGTCATCTACTATTATAATTTCTTTATTTTCGTATGTTTGTTTTAATACTGATTCAATAGCCTCTTCTAAATATTTTCTTCTATTATATGAAGGTATTATTATACTCACTAGATTTTTCTCTAATAAATCTTGTTTCACTATATCACCTCATTATTTATCTTGTTTTTTAATTCATTCCATATCTCATTCGTATGTTTATAGTCATCATAGTGTTTTTCTACATCTCTATCATATTTATCTAATTCTTCTAATAGAATTGAAAAACTATTCTTATTAAAAATACTATTTAGTTTTGGTATTATTTCTACTAGCTTATTTTTCATCTCTTCTATTTTATTTTTATAACTAACTCTATCTTTTATATATAATAATAGAGGCTTATATTTAATCCAACCTATTGTTGCTTTAAGAAATCTGGTTTCTATACATTCTTCCTTTATGTTTATTTTTCTTAAACATTTTGGATAAACTTTATCCATAATTTCTGTATATTTTAAAAATCCATCATGAAAATGGTATACCGGGATTCTAAATATTTTTGAATTCCCTAGTAGTGTGGAAAAAAATGTATCTTCTCCTCGAGCAAGTGGTGGATTGTAAAATGCTGGAATTTTATCTCTATTATTTAAATTTAAGCACAAAGTTGAACCAGCTACCCATTTTCCTACTCCTTCGCTTTTTATTTCATATGCTCCTTCCCCTTTAGCTATATTTATATTCGCATAAGTTACTCCATTATTGTTTTGCATTTTTTCCCTTATAGATTCCCATGAAATTATATCATTACTAATCACTTCAATAAATTCTTTCATATCATTTTCATTAAATTTTTCACTATAATCTATATATGGTATTGGCGAAATATAACCACAATGAAATCCTATTGTTACGTCTGCATTTTCTTTTTCCATAAATTCTAAATGTCTTAAGATATTGTCTTGTTCAAGCCATACATTTTTGCCGTTCTGCTTTGCTATTGCTACTGGATATTCATCATCATCCCAAAATAATAAGTAATCCATTTTGTATTTTATTGCATAATACATAATTGTATTTCTTCCTTTAGCATGTCCATGTCCTAAAAAAAAGTTCATATCTTCTGCATTCATCTGATTTCTTACAGTTAGTTTTTTTATTTCCTCTTGTATTTCTTCTGGCGTTATATATTTTATTTTTATATCCTTATATACCTCTGGTATAATATTATAAAATTCTTCTCTTTTGCATTGCTGATATGACGTATCAAAAAGAATAAATATGGTAATTTCTACTTTATTCTTATATTTTTTTGTTTGTTCTATCATGCTGTTATAATAGCTGTTAATAATTCTACACACATTTGCTCTACCTGTAACAAAACCAATTCCAAATTTAATTTTCTTTTCCATATAAACCTCTTTTCTAAAAACACATTTGTTTTATTTTATCACGTTTTCAAGTGATTGTCAATCTATTCTCTCTCTAGGGGTCAGAGTGTTCAAGCAATCAAGGTATAAATAATTAAAAGTCATTTATCTTTTAACACTTTTCAGTTGTATCTAAATCGTCCAGTCTATGATTATACTGTTGCTATGGCTGAATTCTTATGTAAAAGTTCTCAAAATGGAAATACTTTGTCTACTGTAAATATTGTTGCTAAAGATAAAATAGACAAAATAAGTACTTTGAATATGATTACATTTGTATATAATAATTGGTTTAATCTATGTAGATAAATCTAGTAATAAATGTTATGGAGTCTGTACCTAAATTTAATTACAAACTCCATAATATTTATTATATTTATTTTACTTCTGTTTTCCATAGCCCATGTTTATTACAATAAGCATATAAAACAGCGTTTGGCAAATATTTAAATTTTACTGTTGTTGTTTGTTCTGGCAATAATCTAATTCTTGTTGTTTGATTATCAGCTACTTGAGCAATCCACATTATATAATGCTCTTTTTCCATAGGATGCTCTATTTCTCCTACTTTAACAATAATCTCATCTCCTACATGTTCATAAACAGGAACATGTTTTTCTGTAGAAGCATCTGTGGTATTAGCTAACATTAATTCCATTGCTTTTCCACAACATTTTATGTTTTCAGGTTTTCCACTTATAAAACCTATTATATTGTCACAAACTGAACATTTATAAAATCTTACATTTTCTTTCATATTTCATAGTCTCCTTTTATATTTATTATATCTTATTACTAGAGCAAAATACATTTTTGATTTTATGTTCTACAATTTTTTGTATTTCTTCTTTTGCAGGTGCTAAATATTTTCTTGGATCAAAGACTTCTGGATTTTCTGCAAAAATTTTTCTGATTTGTGCTGTCATTGCTAGTCTTAAATCTGTATCAACATTAATTTTTGAAACTCCTAATTGACTTGCTTGTTGTAGCATTTCATCTGGCACACCCTTAGCTCCGGGAATATTTCCACCATATTTATTGCATAAATCAACTAATTCTGGAATAACAGTTGATGCTCCGTGTAAAACAATTGGTGTATTAGGAATTTTTTCTTTTATTTTAGCTAAAATATCAAACCTTAATTTAGCATCTCCCTTAAATTTATAGGCACCATGACTTGTTCCAATTGCAATTGCTAAAGAATCACATCCTGTTAATTCTACAAAATCTTTTGCTTGGTTTGGATCTGTATACATTGCATCAGCTTCTGAAACATTAACATCATCTTCAATTCCTGCTAATTTACCTAACTCTGCTTCAACAACTACTCCTTTACAATGAGCATAATCCACAACTTTTTTTGTAATCTCCACGTTTTTATCAAAATCATATTTAGAGCCATCTATCATAACAGAAGTAAAACCTCCATCAATACACATTTTGCAGGTTTCAAAATCTGGGCCATGGTCTAAATGAATTGCAATTGGTATATCATGTTCTAATAATGCTGCTTCTACCATCTTCATTAAATAATTTATACCTGCATATTTAATTGCTCCCGAAGAAGCTTGTAATATAACTGGCGAATTTTGATTTGCCGCGGCATTAACAATTCCCTGAATTATTTCCATGTTATTTACATTAAAAGCACCAATTGCAAAATGTTCTTTTAAAGATTTTTCAAACATTTTCTTTGTAGTTACAAGTGGCATAATTAATTCCTCCTTAAAATTTAATTTTACATTATTTTATTTCTTTTATATATTTTTGTCAATTATTCCTCAATCATATTTTCTAGTTCTTTTATTTTATCTCTAAGTTCTGCCGCTTTTTCAAATTCCATTTGACTTGCATGTTTTAACATTTCATCAGTTAATTTTGTAATAATATCTTTAATATCTTCATCTTTTTCAATATTATAATTATTACTAATACTTTCTACAATAGTTGCTTTAATTGTATCTCTAACAGATTTTTTTATAGTTTGTGGAGTAAGATTGTGGTCAATATTATATTGTTTTTGAATTGCTCTTCTTCTATTTGTTTCGCTTATTGCCTTTTCCATAGAAGATGTTAGTTCATCTGCATACATAATAACTTGTCCATCTGTATTTCTTGCGGCACGTCCAATAGTTTGTATTAGTGATCTTTCTGAGCGTAAGAACCCCTCTTTATCTGCATCTAAAATAGCAACTAATGACACTTCTGGTAAGTCTAGTCCTTCTCTTAATAAGTTAATTCCTACTAAGACATCAAATTCTCCTATTCTTAAATCACGTATAATTTCCATTCTCTCCAAAGCTTTTGTTTCTGAATGCATATATTTTACTTTAATACCTAATCCCTTTAAATAAGAAGTTAAATCTTCTGCCATTTTTTTAGTAAGTGTAGTAACTAAAACTCTTTCTGATTTTTCAGTCCTTAAGTTGATTTGTTCTATTAAATCATCTATTTGATTAATTACAGGCTTCACTATAACTTCAGGATCAAGCAATCCCGTAGGTCTTATAATTTGTTCAACAATATTTCCTCTAGAATGTTCAATTTCATATTCTGCAGGAGTTGCACTTACAAAAATACATTGATTTATTTTTTTTTCAAATTCATTAAATTTCAATGGTCTATTATCATATGCAGATGGCAAACGAAATCCATACTTTACAAGTGAATCTTTACGTGATTTATCTCCATTATACATGCCTCTAACTTGTGGAATTGTAGCATGTGATTCATCTATTAATAATAAAAAATCTTTTGGAAAATAATCAAATAATGTATAGGGAGCACTTCCTTCTTCTCTACCGCTAATATGTCGCGAATAGTTTTCTATTCCCGAGCAAAACCCAGTTTCTTTAAGCATTTCTATATCAAAGTTAGTTCTTTCTTCTATTCGTTGTGCTTCTATTAATTTATTATTATTTTTAAAAAATTTTATTCTTTTTTCTAGTTCATCTTCTATTGTTATTACTGCTCTATCTAATTTTTCTTTACTAGTTACATATTGCGAAGCTGGTGGAATTAAAACATGTTTTCTTGAGCCTATTGTTTTTCCTGTTAAAGGATTTATTTCATTTATTTTTTCAATTTCATCTCCCCAGAATTCCACTCTAACAGCAGATTCACTTTCAGATGATGGATATATTTCTAGTACGTCTCCTTTAGCTCGAAAAGTGCCTCTTTTAAAATCTATTTCATTTCTTGAATATTGCATTTTTATCAATTTTTTCATTACATCATCTCTTGATTTATTCATTTGTAAGCGCAAAGATAACATCATTTCTTGATAATCAACTGGATCTCCTAATCCATAAATACATGATACGGAGGCAACAATAATTACATCTCTTCTTTCAAATAAAGCCAATGTTGCTGAATGACGTAGTTTGTCAATTTCATCATTAATTGAAGAATCTTTCTCAATATATGTATCTGATGAAGCAATATATGCTTCCGGCTGGTAATAGTCATAGTATGAGACAAAATACTCCACGTTGTTTCCGTGGGAAAAACTCTTTGAATTCAGAATATAGCTGTCCAGCTAAGGTCTTATTATGTGCTAAAACCAATGTTGGTTTCTGAACTTGCTGAATAATATTTGCCATTGTAAAAGTTTTTCCAGAGCCCGTAACTCCTAGAAGTGTCTGGAATTTCTTGCCCTCTTTTATTCCATTAGATAGGTATTCTATTGCCTTAGGTTGGTCTCCTGTTGGCTTGTAATCTGATACTAATTTGAACATATTTCCTCCTTGTGACCTTGTTAAAAATGAACACTATTAACCACAAAAATTCGTGTAATTCTCAAAAAAATTCGTGTAAGAGGTAATTTTATAGTAAAAATTTCGATAAATTTGGTAACATAAAGTGGCTTTACACGAATTTGGTCACAAACTTTATTTAAATTTCCGAGACATTGGCTCGTAAAATATTATAGCACACTTATCATTATTTTTTGAATTTTTACAGAAATAAATTATCTCATTATTTCGGTATTCTCTTTAACTTGCAGTCTTTCTTTATAGTAATCAATAACTGCTTGTAACTCCCTATCAAAATATAATCTTCTTGGATTATCACTTTTTTTGTTATTTAAAATTTCTAGAATTTGATTTATAGAATAAAACTCAACTGTAAATCCACCATTTTTTTCATTTTCAGTTAAATCTCTTTCATCGGAAATATTTTCTATATGTCCGAGATAATAATAAGTTACAGCTAATCTATTTATTGTATTTCCATTTCTTTCAGGATAATCTGGTTGAAAATATCTTACTTTTACAAATGGTTTTAATTGTTCAGGTTTCATATCAACACCTATTTCTTCCTTTAATTCCCTATATATTGTTTCATCTGGAGTTTCTTTTCCGTCAATTGAACCTCCTGGCAATAGGAAAACACCTCCATAATTTGCGACTAATATTTCATTTGAAGAATTAATAAATATTGCTCTACTTTTTAATTTCTTCTTTGTAAACTGCTCATTGATATTCTCATCATTGATTATTATAGTTTTCATTATTTCCATTCCTTTTTTATAAGATGTTTCAATTACTTTTATACTTGAATAATTATAATATATTTATTTAAGTGCATTCCAGTGTCCATTTTTATTTGCTCCTATACGTTTAATATACTCTTTATTCTTTAAGGAACGCAAAATTTTATTAATATAGGATTCACTATAATTAGTCAATTTCACAAAATCACTAGTTTTATAAGCATTATTATCTTTTATTAAAGATAATATTTTGATTTCTGATTCATTTAAATCTGTATATATATTTTCCACGTTAATGCCATCCAATAATTTTTTGTTAAGTGGTATGGTAACAATCACAGTGTGCTCACTAATATAAAAGGCATTCTTTCCATAGTTTTTTACTATCAGTGGAATACCATGCCCAGTTTGATCAATATAATCTAAATCTGAAAAAATTTTCAAGAGCTTTTTATTAATAGGTTTCGAAACTCCTGCAAAAAAATCTTCTTTTGTTAACGCTGATGGTAATCCCCCGTTTGATACAATTTCTATTCTGTCATCGTATATATAAACAGCAGGTGGAATTTCTTCAGCCCACTTTGTATGAATACAAGCATTTAGCCATGCTTCTTTAAAAGAACTAAAATCAAAGTATTTTTCTTCTTTTCTTTGAATTCCTCCAACTTTTACTTTTGTTTCATTTATGCTTTCCATATATTCTAAAACATTATTAACAGATAACAACAAACATTTTCCACCATATTCAGTTCTTTTCAACATTACTGCTTTGTCTAATCCTGCAAAAGTCACTACTTTAATAGATATATCATTAGAGTCCGCTAACAGCTCAGCCATAAAATTAAATTTACCATCATTTGTCTTTAATCCTAGATTATCCTCAAATTTTTCATTATTAATTCTAATATCATTCGATATATATAATCCTTTTAACATCTTAAATGTTAGATTTTGATTAGAGGCTAATTTATTAACTATATAATCTGGTTCTCCCTCTCTATTTATTAATGCTTTTAACATTTCTGGAGAAAGTCCTCTATCTTCATCGAATGATCTACTATAATATTTTCCAAATGCTGAATATGGAATATCATTTCCTTTTGCAAACACTTTGATAACCTTTTTGTCTCCTATCAATTCTAATGCTATATTAGGAATTATTTGCGGTTTTATGCCTTCAGCTATCTTTCTTGATATATCTCTTAAAGTATTTTCATTTAAATCTTTTTGTCCTATTACATCTCCATTGTTTTTTACTCCAAAATATACTGTTCCTTCTCCATGTTTATTCAACATAGCTGATAATGATATTACTCCTTCAATAATTTCGCTTGTACTCTTTTTAAATTCTACTTTTTCAGTCTCCATTCCTAAATTCATATTATCCCTCCAAAGTATAAAATAATTTTGCTTTATTCTATACTTTATTCTATACTTTATTCTATACTTTGTCAAATTTTTAATGAAATTATGTTATCCTACATGAATTGGGTCACAAACTTTTTTGTTTCTTTAGTTTTATTTAGTTCTTTTAGGCTTATTTAGTCATTTTTTTAATAAACTAAGTAATTGTGCATTTTCTTCTAAGTCTTCTTTAAATATATTTCTTTTAAATTCTAAAAACTTTTTTATGTGTTAAAATATGTGTCGTTTTTAGTTTGCTATAATTCCAACAATATGTTGCTTAATTTTTATGATATCTGTTACACTTATTTTTCCGTCTATATTAGCATCAGCTGCTATCATTTCAATTTCCTCTAAAGTTTCTAATCCAACTACATTTCTTTTTGCTTTTACTAAATCTGTTGTTGTAACATTGCCATCACCAGAAATATCAGCAATTATTATTAATATATACTCTATATTTCCCGATAAATTTAATTTCATTCCCGTTCCTAAAATATCATCTTGTTTCAATTCAATTCCATTATTATTAACTATTTTATAAGAAGCATTAGTAGTAATTAATTCATCAAAAAATTGTTTTGTTGTATTTGACGGTATATTATATATTATCTTTTTATTATTATCAATTTTATAATTATTAGAAGTAATTGGGTCTAGTTCTAGATTATAAATTACAATTTCTTTTGTAACTTCATTGCCTGATTCGTCTATTGCATATAAAGTATAAACTCCAGTTTTGTCAATATTAAAATTTGTTTCTATAATTTTCCCAAGTAGTCCTTCTCCTATTACATTGCCATTATCTTTAAAATACGATATTTCTTTACTTCCTTCTGCCCACTTAATTCTTCTAATATATGAATCTTTACTTGTAACAGTTACATTAATTTGTTTAGGATTATTACTATCTTGTTGTAAAGTGATTATTGGCTTTTCTATAGGATTTTGTTCATCAATTCCTAGAATATTTTTAGTTAACATATAAGAGTATCCATGTTCATCTTCCACATAAACATTTATTATGCAATCATTTTTAACAGAGTATTTTCCTATTACACTCTTGCCTCTTATAATTGTAATTTCTTCTCCATTTTCTTTAAAATAATCTAAATCTATATTATCCCCTATTTCCACTTTCATTTTTACTATATCACAAATATTATTTGTTGCACTAATTGTTAAGTCTCCTTTGTTTTTATTGTCCAATTGTGCAATTGAAATTTGAATATCCTTTTTTTCTTCAAAAATTTCTTCGTATACCATCTTTTGGTAGCCAAGCTCGTCTTCAAAATAGAAAACATATGTATTATCTTCTGGTGCTATATAAATTATGTCTACATTTTTGCCTTGTGTAAATTCTAAATCTTCTCCTTTATTTTTAAAATCTTCAAATGTAGTAATTTCTGATTCTTTTGCAACTTTTATTTTTATTATATTGCAAATTGTATTTGTAGCTTTTATTCTTACCTGCCTTGCAGTTTCTTCATTAAAAATATCAACATAAATTGGTGTAGTTTGAGTATCTAGGTATATTTGATATATTGATTCATATCCTTGATTATCCTGTGCATATATAACATAAATTCCGGGTTCTGTAATTTGAGTATATTTTGCAGAAACATTAGAACTTGGTATAAATTCTATGTTTGTTCCTTCTTTTGAAAAATCAATATTTTCATTTGGATTCTCTTTTTTGGCAATTTTTAAAGCTTGAATAATATTATTTTTGCTTGTTACTTCTATTGTTATATGTAGAGGGTTGTCTTTATCTTTAATTAAGTTAATGCTTGGATACTCACTAGGGTCTTTTAATGTTATTCTGCTTAAAAACTTGTCTCCTCTAGAATTTTTAGCATAAACTGTATAACTTCCATATCCGTCTAGCAAAAAAGATAATTTAATTTCTTTAGAAGGGTTAATATCAAATGTATAAACATCGCTATTGTTTTCCTCAAAATAGTTAATTTCATCAAGTTCCACATATTTATGAGCATATTTTAATTCTGTAATGTCATATTCTTTATCTGTTGCGATAATATTAATTTTGTTTAATTCTTGCTCATCTCTTTTTAGTTCAACATAAAGTGTACCACTTGTCTTGTTGCTATTATTTGCATTTACATTTAAAGAAAATATTATTTGCAAAATTATTATGCTTATTATTATAAACAATATTATTGTTTTTTTTCTCATTATTCTCACTCTCCATTTATTTATTATATCACATTTCGTTGCATGTTTCTATACTAATATATAAATCATATCTTAATTATAAATTGCAATAATAAGTATCTTGCAAAAAAATTACAAATAATTTTACAACTCTAATTATATTTGACAAAACCATGTTAATATTTTTCTTTCCTTTCTCTGGATTTCCTCATTTATTTTAAATTTAACATAGAGTATTATATAATATTTAATAATATAAGTAAATGGTAGTATAATAAAAACGTAAAAAGCTTGTATATTGTAAAACATACTAGTCTTTTACGTTTTTATTGTTAAAGCTAATTTTAATTTATATAAGTAATCGTAACATTTTCATTATTGAGTAATCCTTCTAATTCAGCTCCATTTATTACGTTATTTAAATTATTTCTGTCTAATATATATATATTACAAGTATCTGGGGGAAGTGGATTAGATAAATTCTCTATTTTTATATTTGAAGATGAAATTTCTGGCATTTCTACTTCTTCTGAAACTTTCTCTGTACATATTTCCTTTAACGTTGGTGGCAATAATATTTCGCTGTTATTTATTTTCAGGTTAAAATTTATTTCATTTGTTGAAGTAATCGAAGTGGATGCTTCTCCATACATGTTGGCTATAGTACCATAAAAATTTAAATAACCAATTTTCGGTAAATATACACTATCATTTAAAATCATATTACCATTTTCTGCTACCGCACATGTTTCATTATTAACGTATATTATACCTTCTTCCTCTGTTGTGCTTTCATGGAAAAAAGCAGAAAGCAACATTTCATTACTTTTAACTCCAATTATTAAATTTTGCGTAAATAAGTTTTTAGATATCTTTGTTATTGGTTTTCCATTTATATAACTTGGTATTATGATTATGTTTGTTTTGCTTATAAATTCTTTTGCCTCTGTTTCTGTCAATGGTATCGTACCAGTATAATTTGAATTTAACCCTGTAATATATATTTCTTCACCTAGGTCCTTATAAAGAAATTGACTTGCATCTCCTTGTACTTCTACTATAGTGGTCGTTTTTATAGGATTACAGATTATTTCATTATCTTCACTATCTTTGGCCTTTGCATATATAGTATATTCTGTTCCTTTTGCAGTTTTGTAATTTGTTTCGTCAACTATCGCTTTAGGCAAACCTATGAATGTATATTCATTTGAACTTTGTAGTTCTGTATAGTTTGTTCCATCTATGCTAAATTGATAATCTTTTAAATTATTTTTATTTATTTTTACTGTTATATTGTCTTCCTTGCGCTCCACAACTTCCAACAATGCATCTTCATTATTTATTTCATCTAATTCATTTAGTAAAGTGTTCATTTCATTTTGTTCGCTTTGTATTGCATTGTTCATTAAGTCAGCAACGTCTTGTGCCTTTTTTATTATCCCGTCATCTCCTAATAAATCTGTAATGGTTACTCCTGCTAATATTAGCAAGACAACGATAGTTATTACAAGAGCTACTAGGGTAATACCCGTTTCCCCATTAGTTTGTGTCAAGTAATTGTTTGCAATTTCCTTTAATGTTGATTTTGTTTTCATTTTATTCAATTCCTCCTTTGTATAAAAACATTTTTTTGTCTTTAAACATTATATATGTTTTGACGATTTTTATCAATGCTTTTACCAATATGAAAATATAAATTTTGTCAAATGTGGAATTTGATAAATTTTCGGACAAATATATAAATCATATCTTAATAAATATTTTATAAATTTTATTAAATCTATAGACTTTTTTATTTTTATTGTGTATTATTATATCATAATATTAAAATCATTTATATATTTTAGGAGGCAAACTTATGAAAAAAATTACTTTTATATTAGTAGTAGCAATTTCACTTATTTGTTTATTTGTAGTTAATGCATACGCATTAGATATGAACTTAATTAATAGTATTAGAGAAAATGAAATGGAAAGTTTTGCTGAAAACCTTTATACTAATTCATTTTCTAATAGCACAAATTCTAATTCGCCTGGTATTGAAATAGACTTAACGCAAAATTCATCTAATAATGCAAATACAAATACAAGTACAAATTCAAATTCGGCAAATGCCAATAACTTTTCAAATACGCCAATATATAGTAATTCTATATCCTCTGTAATAGATAGTGCAACAGATTCTGAACTTAGTATGGCTAACATTTTAAACATTTTATTGCTTGTTGTTGGAGTTTTACTCATTTTATTAGGAATTGCAATAATTATAAAAATGAAAAAATAAATTTTATAAAAAACAGATTATTTTATCTGTTTTTTATTTTTTTATATGAATATTTTTTTATAAAAAAAACAATAATATAAATAGTTCAAAAAAATTATAGGAGGATATTATGAAAAATAAGTTGTTATTATCTATATTAATAATATTTACAATTTTTTTAATTTCTATTACATGTTTTGCTAGTAACACAAATTTAGAAAATGAATTAAAAGACTCTATAAATAAGAGTGAACATACAATTGAAAACGCAGGTGAGACTGTAAAAAATATAGCTTCGGATGTTGGAAATGGAATTCAAAATGCTGCTAGTGATATTGGTAGAGGAATTGAAAATGTATTTCATGCTAGTAGTAATGATATGGCTGATTCTAGTGGATATGCAGCAGCTAGAACCTCAACAGATGCTTCTAGTTCTGGAGTGAGTGGAATAAGCAGAACTACTTGGATATGGCTAATTATGGGTACTGTGGGAATTGCGATTATTGCTTTAACTTGGTATTATGTAACACAAAACAATGAATTACGTAAATAAATATTATTTGATTGGAGCAGATTTTTGTTCTGCTCTTTTTTCTTATTTAGTGTATTATTCCTGTCATATTGCTTTTTATTGAATATTTGTTATAATAAGATTATATTATTAATGAGGAGATTTGATATGGCAAAAATTATTTCTAAAAATCCTAATGCCAATCATAATTATTTTATATTAGATACATTGGAAGCAGGAATTGTTTTAAGTGGTACAGAAATTAAATCAATTAAAAGTGGAAAAGTAAATTTAAAAGATTCATATGCAACTATAAAAAATGGAGAAATATACATATATGGATTACATATTAGCCCATATGAACATGGAAATATTTACAATAAAGACCCTTTAAGAGATAGAAAATTACTTCTAAATAAAAACGAAATTAATAAATTAATAGGATTAATTAAACAAAAAGGATATTCATTAATTCCTGTTTGCTTATATTTTAAAAATAATTTTGTAAAGGTTGAACTCGGAATTGCAAAAGGTAAAAAGTTGTATGATAAACGTAATGAATTAGCAAAAAAGGATGCTATGCGTAATATTGAAAGAACTTTAAAAGAGAAAAATCAGATAAAGCTTTTATCTAAAGTTAGCTTTAAAGCATAAGATAAAAGCTTTATGAATTTATTTTTCAAAATTTTCCATATCTATAATGTCATTGACAATATCTTCTGTTTCATCATACTCTACTTCGTAATCGTTTTTCCAGTTTTCTTTATACTGTGGTTTTATTTTTTCTGCTTTAACTTTAGGTCTATCGTTTTCTTTAGTAATAGATTCTTTTGTAGCATTCTTTTCTTGTTCTTTTTGCTTTTGATCTAATTGTTTATTTAATACTTTATTTATTTTATCTAACAAATCTGGAACGTAGTCTATTAATTTGTCAACTGCTGAAACATGATTTACTGGTAATAGTTTTACTTGTCCTTCTTGAATAATTAAAAATGCTTCTGGGCTTATATTAACTCCTGCTCCACTTCCTCCACCAAAAGGAAGCCTATACTGAATTTCTTCTTCTTTTTCCTTTTTTGTGTATTCATCAATCGTTTCGCCTTTAAATTCACTTCCACCTGCTGCAAATCCAAACGTTACTTTTGAAATTGGTATAACTACAACATTATTAGATGTTTCAATTGGCTCTCCTATAATTGTATTTACATCGACCATGTCTTGAATACTGTTCATTGCTGTTATCATTAAACCTTCTATTGGATGCTCTTCCATTTTTATCCCCACCTTTTTCTTGTAAATAAATATATATTATGTTTATAATATGCACCATTTTTATGCTTATTATACTATTTAGTTTAAAATCTAAACAATTTTTACCATTTTGAATAGGTAATATCTGATAAAATATTTTATTATAATCTTTAGTTTCAACAATATGAGGTAATATTATAGAAACAATTATTGATAAGAAAAGTACTAGCGAATTTGTGAGGAAAGTGTTTTCTGTTCCTAAATAAAATTTCATATAAAACTCTTCTACTTGTAAATGTAATTTTTTTAATACTTTAAAAATAAAATTACTATATTTAATATCTGTTGAAATTGATGGGAGCTTTGCTTTTTTAAATAACTTGCTATTCTGGTTAAGATGTATTCCAAGTATTTTTATTTTATTAAAAAAGTAAATTTCTATATGTATTTTGTATTCATATTGTAGTTTATATTGTAATATGTTATTAAACTTTAAATTTATTAATCTTATTTTTATAGTTGAAAATAAGATTAGTAAAAAATAAATGCATAAGAAAATTATAATTCCTAGTAATATAAAAACAAATATCATAAATAGTTCACCCTTACTATTATTTTTACCTTAAATTTAAGTTTTAAACAAAATATTATAGTTATATATCTTCTCTATTGACTAGAATTTACCACTATGTTAAAATAGTAAAAATTAAAAGATGAAAGGAATTGGTAATAATGTCAAACGTATTTGATATACTATATGAACGTGGTTTTATTGAGCAAATTACTCATGAAAAAGAAGTAAAAGAATTATTTCAAAAGGAGAGCGTTCCTTTTTATATAGGTTTTGATCCAACAGCAGATAGCCTTCATGTAGGGCATTTTGTCTCTATGATGGTAGCATCTCATATGCAAAAATGTGGTCATAAACCAATTATTTTAATTGGTGGAGGTACTGCTACTATTGGTGATCCTTCTGGTAAAAGTAATATGAGAAGGATGATGTCTCGTGAAGAAATTAATCATAATGTTGAATGTTTTAAAATACAGCTTTCTAAGTTTTTAGATTTTGAAGGTAAAAATGCTGCAATTATTGTAAATAATGCAGATTGGTTATTAGATTTGAAATTCATAGACTTTGTAAGAAACATTGGTAGTTTATTTTCTGTTAATCGCATGCTTACTGCTGAATGTTATAAACAAAGAATGGAACAAGGGCTAACTTTTTTTGAACTAAGCTATATGTTAATGCAATCTTATGACTTTTTATATTTGCATGATCATTATGGTTGTAAATTACAGCTTGGTGGTAATGATCAGTGGTCTAATATTATTGGCGGTGTGGATTTAATTAGAAAACTAGGTAATGATGATTCATATGGGCTTACTTTTAAGCTCCTTACAACAAAGGAAGGCAAAAAAATGGGGAAAACAGAAAAAGGAGCATTATGGCTAGATCCTAAAAAAACTTCTCCATACGAGTTCTATCAGTACTGGCGAAATATTGCTGATGAAGATGTTAAAACTGTTTTATGTTTGCTTACTTTTCTCCCAATGTCTGAAGTAGAAAGATTATCTAATTTAAAATATGAGTCCATAAACGAGGCCAAAAAAATTGCTGCATTTGAAATTACATCTTTAATTCATGGAAAAGAAGAAGCAAAAAAAGCTGAAGAAGCTGCGAATTCACTATTTGGCGGTACTTTACTTAATACTGAAAATATGCCTACAATAAAATTAAAAGATTGTAATATTTCTATTTTAGATGCTATAATTAAATGCGGTTTTGCAAATTCTAAAGGACAAGCAAAGACTTTAATTTTACAAGGTGGAATCTCATTGAATGATGAAAAAATAGAAGATATTTCTTATATCTTTTCTAATAAAGATTTTAAAAAGGGTTATGCTCTTTTGAAAAAAGGGAAAAAATCTTATTATAAATTAGAGCAGGAATAATTTGACATAAAATATGGTGCCTATTTTAAGGCACCATATTTTATGCTGTTTTATTGCTTTTTTTAGGTTCTATTTTCTTTTTTATAATTCTTTTTAGTTCTGTTCTATTTTCATTAACTATTACCTTTGGAGCTGTTCCCTTTTCTACTGTTTCTTTTGTTACAATACACTTTTCTATTTTAGGATTAGATGGAATGTCAAACATAATATCCCTCATTACTTCTTCTATAATGGCTCTTAGTCCTCTTGCTCCTGTTTTTCTTTCGATTGCTTTGTCTACAATTAAATTTAATGCTTCTGGCTCAAATTCAAGTTCTACATTATCAAATTTGAATAATTTTTTGTATTGTTTAACTAATGCATTTTTTGGTTCTGAAATAATTTTTATTAAAGCATCTTTGTCTAATTCTTTTAATGTTGCAATAATTGGTAATCTACCAACAAATTCTGGAATTAATCCAAATTTTAGCAAGTCTTGTGGTAGTAATTCTTCATAAATTTTATATTTATCAACCTCTTTTTTGCTTTCTATTGTAGCACCAAAGCCAATTGATTTTTTCCCAATTCTATCCTTGATTATATTTTCTAGTCCTTCAAAAGCTCCCCCACAAATAAATAATATATTTTCTGTATTAATTTGTAAAAACTCTTGATGAGGGTGTTTTCTTCCCCCTTGTGGTGGTACAGAAGCTACAGTACCTTCTATTATTTTTAGTAGGGCTTGTTGCACTCCTTCTCCACTAACATCTCTTGTAATTGATGGATTTTCTGACTTTCTTGATATTTTATCAATTTCGTCTATATATATAATACCTTTTTCTGCCTTAGAAATATCATAATCTGCGGCTTGTATTAATCTTAACAATATGTTTTCAACATCTTCTCCCACATATCCGGCTTCTGTTAATGTAGTAGCATCTGCTATTGCAAAAGGTACATCTAAAATTTTAGCTAGTGTTTGTGCTAGTAATGTTTTTCCACATCCTGTTGGTCCTAGTAGTAAAATATTACTCTTTTGAATTTCAACGTCTTTATCTTTATCCTCACTATTAATACGTTTATAGTGATTATATACTGCTACAGATAAAGTTTTTTTGGCATTATCTTGGCCTACAATATATTGATCTAGAATATCTTTTATTTCCTTTGGATTTGGAATTTTTTCATCAGATATGTTATATTCTATTTCGCTTTCTAAAAATTCATCATCTAGTATATTATTACATACATGAATACATTCATCACATATAAAAACATTTGGTCCTGCAATAATTTTTTTAACAGAATCTTGTGATTTACCACAAAAAGAACATTTAATATTTTTATTTAAATCGTTTTTAGGCATGGCATACTCCTTATTTAAATTTTAAGGGGCACATCATTTATTTTGTGTCCCAATTTTTCCTATGTAACAAGGTTAAGTTTTTTTGTTATATTCTTTTATTTAGTATTCCATCAATTAATCCATATTTTAATGCTTCTTCTGAAGTCATATAATTATCTCTTTCTGTATCTTTTTCTATTGTTTCTAAACTTTGACCAGTTCTATCACTTAATAATTTATTTAATTTTTGCCTTGTTTTTACCATATGATCTGCATGTATTTTTATTTCTGTTGTTTGTCCAGATAGTCCCCCACCGGCTATTAGTGGCTGGTGAATTAATATTTCAGCATTTGGTGTAGCAAATCTTTTTCCTTTTTCGCCAGATGCAAGTAAAACAGCCCCCATACTAGCCGCCATTCCAATGCAAATTGTTGATACAGGGCATTTAATATAATTCATAGTGTCTACAATTCCCATACCATCAGTAATAGAACCTCCTGGTGAATTAATATATAAATTAATTTCTTTATCTGGGTCTTCAGATTCCAAAAATAATAGTTGTGCTATAACTAAGCTTGAAGTTGTAGGATTTACGTCCTCTCCTAAAAATATTATTCTATCTTTTAATAGTCTAGAGAAAATATCATATGATCTTTCCCCTCTATTTGTTTGTTCAATAACATATGGTACTAAACTATTATTTATCATTATTTATCCTCCTTATTTACTTTTTAGTAAATTTAGCATTGTCTACAATATATTTAATTGATTTTTCTGTCTTAATACTTTCTTCTATGTATTTTGTTAATTGTTCGTTCTGTTTTATTTCGTCTTCTTTTTTTCCATATTTTTCAGCCATTTCTTTTAGTTTTTCACTAATTTCAATATCAGAAACTATTATATTGGCATCTTTTGCAACAGCCTCTAAAACTAGTCTAGATTTTACACTTTCTTCTGCTTGTTTTTCGTAGTCTTTTCTAAAATCTTCTATTGATTTTCCTATCATTTTTAAGTAGTCATTCAATTTAAGACCCTGGTATGCAAGTCTTCCTTCTATTTCCTTTGACATATTATCTATTTCTGTTTCTATCATTCCAGAAGGTATTTCTACTTCGGTATTATTACATACAGCTTTAATTGCTGCTTCTTCTGTTTCGTATTTTGCTTTTGATTGGTTTTCTTTTTCTAATTTTTTTTGTATGCTTTCCTTTAATTCTTTTAAAGTATCAAACTCACTAACGTCTTTAGCAAATTCGTCATCTAATGTAGGCAATTCTTTTTTCTTTATTTGATGTAGTTTTACTTTAAATGTTGCATCTTTTCCTGCCAAATCTTTTGAAAAATATTCGTCAGGGAATTTTACATTTATTTCTTTTTCTTCATTAATTTTCATTCCAATTAGTTGTTCTTCAAATCCTTCAATAAATGTATGACTACCAATTGTTAGTTCATGGTTTTCGGCTTTTCCACCTTCAAATGCTGTACCATTTACAAATCCTTCAAAGTCAATAACAACAATATCACCATCTTCTACATTTCTATCTTCAATTGTTATTATTCTTGAATTTTTTTCTTGCATATGTAGTAATTCATGATTAATATCTTCGTCAGATACATTATACTCAATTTTTGGTATTTCTATACCTTTATATTTTCCAACTGTTACTTCTGGTTTTGTTTGAACTATAGCTGTAAAAATTAAATCTTTTCCTTTACCAATTTGAGTAATATCTATATCTGGTTTGCTAACAGCTTCGATTTTGTTTTCTTCAAGTTCTTTTTCGTATATTGGACCAACTAATTCATTAAATGCATCTTCATAGAAAATTTCATCACCATAGAATTTTTCTACAATATTCATTGGCGCTTTGCCTTTTCTAAAACCTGGTATAGTAAAGTGTTTCATGTTTTTACGAAAAACTTCTTTAATTGCTTCATCAAATTTTTCTGATTCAATTTTAAATTCTAATTTTAATTCATTATTATTTTTTGTTTTTTCAATTTTAATACTCATTTTAAACTCATTCCTCCAATAATTTTTGCTTTTCAACAGCTTTTATATTATATCATAAAATACTGCAATTGCAAGTGCTTTAAACTAATTTTATTAATCTAAATTGTGTATAGTCACAACTAACTAGTTGAAACATAATATTTTCTACCATTCCTTCAATAGCTTCTTTGTGTGATTGTCCATGCAAGTGTCCATAGATACATTTAATTACATTATATTTTTTCATTGTTTCTACAAAGTTACATTCATCACCTAAATCATTAAATGGCGGATAATGCATTACTACAATAATTGGACTTTTGTTTCCATAATTTATTATACCATTTTTTAAAGATAATTCTAATCTTAGTTTTTCTCTTTTTAATATTTTCTTATTTTCTTCTGTTTTTAGTGCAGACCATCCTCTGCATCCTGCTATAATATAATTGCCGAATTTTATAGCTATTGTTATAAATAAAATCTATGTTCTCAAAATTATTTTGTTTTAAAAAGCTTCTCATAGATTTAAGAGTTGTCCACCAATAGTCATGGTTTCCTTTTAATAATAGTTTTTTGCCAGGTAAATTAGACAAATATTTAAAATCATTAATTGTATCATTTAAATACATTGCCCACGAAAAGTCGCCTAATATAAGTACTGTATCTTCATTAGTTACAGTTTCTTCCCAATTTTTTTTTATTTTTTCAAAATGTTCATCCCAGTTTTCACCAAATATATCCATTGGCTTATTGTTTCCAAATGATAAATGTAAATCTGCAATAGCAAATATACTCATATTTTACTCCTTTTATAACTTCAAATTTGGTACTGCATTAAGTTTTAAATTTGCAAATTTTTCTTTTTTAAAATAATAATATCCGTGCTGCAGCAATCATTGCGGCATTATCTGTACATAATGTAATTTCTGGATAATATATTTTATAGTCCATTTTTTTTAGCTTTTCAAATTCATTTCTTATATAACTATTTGCAGATACTCCTCCAGCTAATGCAATAGTTTTTATATTTAAATTTTGTGCTGCTTTTAAAGTATTTTTTGTTAAAATCTCGGTAACATCTTTTTCAAAACTTGCACATAAGTTAGCTTTGTTTGTTTCTGGATGATGATACATTAAATTAATAATTGCTGTTTTAATTCCGCTAAAACTAAAATCTAAATTATCTAAATTCGTTTGGGGTAATTTAATATCAGGTATACCTTCTTTTGCTAGTTTATCTACTTTTGGGCCACCTGGGTATCCCAATCCTATAACTCTTGCAACTTTGTCAAAAGCTTCTCCTATTGCATCATCACGAGTTTTTCCTAAAACATTAAATTCCGTATAATCTTTAATATGAACTAGATGAGTATGTCCTCCAGAAATAATTAAACACAAAAATGGTGGTTCTAATTCTTTATGTGTTACATAATTAGCTGCAATATGCCCTTGTATATGATTTACTGCAATTAAAGGCTTCTTTAAAGCATAGCTTAATGCTTTTGCATAAGACACTCCTACCAATAAAGCTCCAACTAGTCCTGGTCCATAAGTACATGCAATTGCATCTATTTCGTCTAATTTTACATTTGACTCTTTTAATGATTTTTGTACAACAGTATTAATAGCCTCGACATGACATCTAGAGGCTATTTCTGGTACAACTCCACCATATTTTTCATGTATTTTAATTTGTGAATTTATTACATTAGACAATACTTCTCTTCCGTTTTTTACAATTGCTACAGAAGTTTCATCACAGCTTGTTTCAATTCCTAATATATATGTATTTTTTATAGTTTTCACTCCTTATTATAGTAGTTTTTGTTAATTTTATATTATAAAAATAATTCAAAAATGTTTAAAACTAGCCAGTTTAATCCACTGTATACAGCGTTAAATATTGGTGTTAAAATAAATGAAGAAATACCAGTAATCCAAATTACTAAAAATATAATATAAAATATTCTTTCGTTATTTTCAAACCAGTTTACCGCATTATATGGTAAAAAATTTTTTAATATTTTTGACCCATCTAACGGTGGTAGTGGGATTAAATTGAATATTCCTAATCCTATATTAATAACACAGCTAAAGCTACATATAGAGTATAAAACATTAAATAAGGTAGTATCAGGTGCAAAAAATTGTATTGCAACAGTTAATATCATAAAAATAATTGCCAATATAAAATTCATTAATGGACCTGCAAAAGATACAATCGCTTCACCAGTACGCAATGACACTTTATTGTCAAAATTGCGTGGATTTATTTGTACAGGTTTTCCCCATCCAAAACCTGCTAATAGTAATAGTATAAATCCTATTGGATCAATATGAGTCAAAGGATTTAAATTTAGTCTTCCTTGCGAACGAGGAGTATAATCTCCTAATTTGTCTGCAGCATATGCATGTGCAAATTCATGGAATGTAATAGCTATAATTACACCTGGTAACATTAAAATTTTTACTAATAAATAATTATCCATTTGGTCTCCTTACTATAAATTAAAGTTTTAAACGTTTAATTGTTAGTTTTATAAAATATAAATTGTTTTTATTTTATAAACTATATCATATATTAATTAAAAATTCAATTATTAAAAATAACTTTTAAATAATTGAATTTTAGTTTATTTAAAATTTATTAGTCTATTTCAATTGCTCCTGTATATAAACCATAGTACATTCCATGTTGTTTTATTAACTCTTCATGTTTTCCACGTTCTATAATACTTCCATGATCTAATACCATAATCAAATCTGAATTTTTAATTGTTGATAGTCTATGTGCTATTACAAAAACAGTCCTTCCTTTCATTAGTTTATCCATACCGTCTTGGACTACTTTTTCTGTTCTTGTATCTATTGAAGATGTTGCTTCATCTAAAATTAATACTGGTGGATTATTTAACGCTGCTCTTGCTATTGAAAGCAACTGTCTTTGTCCTTGAGATAATCCTTCTCCACTTCCTTCTATTATAGTGTCATATCCTTTTTGTAAATGTTTTATAAACTTATCTGCATTTGCAAGTTTTGCAGCCTGTTCTACTTCTTCGTCTGTTGCATTTAACTTACCATATCTAATATTTTCTCTAATTGTTCCTGTAAAAAGATTCGTATCTTGTAGTACCATTCCTAAAGATCTTCTTAAATCTTGTTTTTTAATTTTTTTAATATTTATTCCATCATATCGTATCTTTCCACCTTGTATATCGTAAAATCTGTTTATTAAATTTGTAATCGTTGTTTTTCCAGCACCTGTTGCACCAACAAACGAAACTTTCTCACCTGCTTTTGCAACCAAAGATATGTCATGCAAAATTTCTTTATTTTTTTCATATCCAAACTTAACATGTTCTAATTCTACGTTTCCACATAATTTCGTATATGTTATGCGTCCATCGTGGTGTGGATGTTTCCAAGCCCACATATTTGTTCTTTCTTCTACTTCTACTATTTTTCCATTTTCTTCTTTGCAATTAACAAGTGTTACATATCCATTGTCTTGTTCTGGTTCTTCATCTATTAAGTCAAAAATTCTTTCTGCACCAGCTAAAGCCATTATAATAGAATTCATTTGCTGAGATACTTGCCCTAATGGATTTGTAAATGCTTTTATATATTGCAAAAACGCGGCAATTCCTCCAATTGTTAATATTCCATTTATAGTTAAAATTCCACCTATAACAGCAACTAATACATATCCTAAATTGCCTATATTCATAATACAAGGCATTAATGTATTAGCATAGCTATTAGCTTTTGTCATACTGTCACATAGCGCTTCATTTAATTTGTCAAAGTTTTTCTTGTTTTCTTCTTCATGGCAGAATACTTTAACAACTTTTTGTCCTGCCATCATTTCTTCTATATAACCGGTCTACTATGCTTAAATTCTTTTGCTGTGCAATAAAATTTTTAGAACTTCTTTTGGCAAAAAATTTAGATACTAAAATCATTACTAAAACCATGGTTAATACAAACAGCGTCATATAAATATCTGTTGCAAACATTGCAAATAATATGGCAATCATAGAAATTATACAAGAAAATACTTGTGGTATACTTTGTGATATCATTTGCCTTAATGTATCTACATCATTAGTATATGTACTCATTGTTTCTCCATGTGGATGGCTGTCAAAATATTTTATTGGCAGTGTTTGCATATGATGGAACATTTCTGTTCTTACTCTTTTTAGCACTCCTTGTGATATATTAATCATTAATCTGTTATATAAGTATGTTCCAATTATTCCAAGTATATAAATTACGGCCATAGCAATTATTGCTTGTAATAAAGCGCTATAATCTGGATTTTGATTTCCTATTAGAGGTGTTATTATATCATCTATTAAATATTTAATAAATTGGACTCCTAAAACACTTGCAATAGCACTTATTATAATACTAATGCATACTATTACAAATTGAAGCTTATATGTACTTGTTACATACTTTAATAGTCTTTTTAAAGTTTTAAATGTATTTCTACTCTTTTCTAGTTTCTGTTCCATCATCTTCATCCCCTTTCTTTTGAGATTCATATACTTCTTTGTATATTTCATTTGTTTCTAATAATTCTTTTGATGTTCCAACTCCATTTATTTTGCCATCATCTAAAACTATTATTCTATCTGCGTCTTCTACTGATGTTATTCTTTGAGCTATTATTATTTTAGTTGTATTTGGTATTTCTTCCCTAAACGCCTTTCTAATTAGTGCATCTGTTTTGGTATCTACAGCAGATGTTGAGTCATCTAATATTAATATTTTTGGTTTTTTGAGTAGTGCTCTTGCTATACAAAGCCTTTGTTTTTGCCCTCCAGATACATTTGTTCCCCCTTGGTCTAATATTGTGTCGTATTTATCTGGAAATTCTTGTATAAATTGGTCTGCTTGTGCAAGTTTGCATGCTTTAATTATTTCTTCATCTGTGGCTTCTTTATTTCCCCATTTTAGGTTTTCTTTTATTGTTCCAGAAAATAATACATTTTTTTGTAATACAACTGCAACTTCATTTCTCAACGTCTCTATGTCATAGTCCCTTACATCTATTCCTCCTACTTTAATTGAACCTTTTGTTACATCATATAGTCTTGGAATTAAATTTGCTATTGTTGATTTAGAACTTCCTGTTGCCCCTATTATTCCTATAGTTTCTCCTGGTTTTATATCTATATTTATATCAACTAAAGGAAGTTCGTCTTCTGCCTTTGCATCATCATATTGGAATGACACATTTTCAAATTTTATCGAACCATCCTTTACTTCCTTTACTGGGTTTTCTTTATTTTTAATTGTGCTTTCTTCGTCTAGTACTTTAATAATTCTTTCTGCAGATGATTTAGCTATTATTATCATTACAAATACAAATGACAACATCATTAAACTAGATAATATTTGCCATGCATATGTTATTATACTAGATAATTCTCCTGTTTGCATGGTATTACCAACTATCATTTTTGCACCTATCCAAGAAAGAAGTAAAATACAAGTATATATTGTAAGTTGCATTGCAGGTCCGTTAAAAGCGACCACTTTTTCAGCTTTTTTAAATAAGTCATATACTCTACCATTTACTTCTTCAAATTTTTGTTCTTCATGGTCTTCTCTGTTATATGATTTTACAACTCTAATTGCATTTAAATTCTCGCCAACTACTCTATTTAGTACATCATATTTTTTAAATACTTTTTCAAAATATGGATGTGCTTTTGTTGCTATAAAAAATAATGCTACTGATAAAATTGGCATGGTAAATACAAATATTAATGCTAATTTGCTATTAATGTTAAATGCCATTACTAATGCAAATATAAGCATTATTGGTGCTCTAACAAGTATACGAATTATCATTTGAAATGCCATTTGCACATTAGTTACATCTGTTGTAAGTCTTGTTACTAAACTTGATGTTGAAAATTTATCTATATTTGTAAATGAATAATTTTGTATATTATAAAACATTCCTTGTCTTAAATTTTTTGCAAATCCTGATGATGCTTTTGCAGCAAATCTTCCAGATAATACTCCGAATGTTAATGATAAAAAGGCAGATAATACTAAAATAGAACCTATTTTTAGTATATAATTCAAGTCTCCATTTTGTACACCAATATCTATTATTTTTGCCATTAGATATGGTATTATTACCTCCATTACAACTTCAAGAATAACAAATAAGGGTGTTAATACAGAATCTTTTTTATATTGTTTTATATATTTTGAAAGTTTTTTTATCATTATTTTACATTCTCCTTTCTAAATTTTTTGCCATTTTTTTAGTTAACTCTAAATATTTTTTTATTTCTTCATTTGTTAATTCAGCTTGCATTTTCTTTTCCATGTTTTTAATACTTTTATCTAGTTTTTTTCTTAATTCTAAAGCTTTTTTAGTTAGTAATATTTTTCTTAACCTCGCATCAGTTCCTATCATCTCTCTTTTAATTAGTCCTTTTCTTTCCATGTTTTGTAATATTCCTGCTGAACTTGCTCTTCTTAAATCAAAAACTTTTTCTATGTCTTTTGCAAAGATATCTTTTTTTCTAGATTCTTCATAAATAAATCCAATCATTGCTGACTGCACACCTGTTATTCCATATTTTATAACTTCTATATCTGTATTCCTTTTTAGTAGTCTTGACAACATGTGTATGTTTCTACCTAGTTCATAATTACACATAATATTTACCTTTACAAATAATCAATTGTTAGATACCTAACAATTGATTATTGTAAAACTTTATTTTTTATTTGTCAATACAAATTTTCATATTGTTTAATATTGTTTAAAATTTTATATAGTCACATTATAAATTTAGTATTGCTATTTTAAGGTTTATTTTATTAACTAATTTTTATGCTACTATAATAAATTATATTTCATACTATAATTATAGCATTAAAAAAGCATGCTCTTTATAGAGTATGCTTTTTTAATAGTTCCAAATTAGGATCTATCATTGGACTGCCTCGTGTTGGCATACAACATAGGCTAACACGCCTATGTAGTGCCTTGCTGCTTCAAGGCTTTGCTCTTTTGCAAAGTTACTTGCAGAAGAGTAAATAAGGTCTTTCTCCTCACTGGTGATCCGGTCTCCCAGTTTTATAACGTTACTTGTTTCCTGTACCATCTCTTGAAGAACCATCATGTGCTCTTTTTTGCTTTCTTCTAACAAGAAGGCTATCTCGTCCTCCTTTATCTCGCGTAATTCATTGTATGCATTACTCATGTTTTTCGAATCAATTATCGCGAACCCCAGCATCGTCAAAAAACCGATTATCATTATGATCCCCAAGCAAGCCACGAAACGTTCCGTCCTCATTTTTTTGCCTCCTTATTGGGTTTATATTTATATTATATCACAACTAAGGAAAAAAATCTACTTTTTGGTCTTTTCGACTGTAATATCCCCAAAATTTATTTTTTGTATTGCTGTTATCTTATTTCTCTTTTCTAATTCAAGTAAACCCGAAAATGCTGTTACGACTTCATTTTTAGAGCACTTTTTTAATGTAAATAATTGGTTAAAAACAAATTTATGTTTTTTTATTAGTTCTTTTAAAATTTGTTTTACTTTACTTGCTACAGTAATATGGTCTATAATGGCTATTTTTTCAATATTTATAGCATTTTGATTCTTTTTTTCTTTGTTTGCTTTTAATATGTTAGCATATAATTCTGGAATAACTTCCTTTGAATATTTTTTTTCTATTTTTTGCTTAGGTAATTCTATTTTATCTGGCAATTTATATATTCTTTTTGAAAATATTTCTATGTTTTTCTTAAAGACTTTGCAAATCTCTTTATATTTTTTATATTCTATAATCCTTCTAATTAATTCTTCTTCAGTTAATTCAGATTCGTCTTCAATTTCATTTGGCAATAAAATTTTCGACTTTATATATACTAAAGTTGAAGCCATTACTAAAAATTCACTTGTTGTTTCAAGTTTTAATTCTTCCATTTTATTAATATAGTCAATGTATTGATCTGTAATTTCACTTATGTTTACTTTTGTTATATCCATTTTATTTTTGTCTACTAAATGACATAATAAATCTAATGGTCCTTCAAAGTTTTCTAGTTTTATTTCATATTTATTTGTCTCTAAGCTAAGTACAGTATTCACTGCCATTTTTTACACCTTCTAAAACTATATGAATTGTTTCTTCCATATATCCTTTTTTATATAAATAATTTTTAAGTATTTCTAAATCTGTATTTTTTATTTTTTTATTAAATATTTTTTTTGCAGAAGTAATTTCATATTCTAGTAGTTCGTCTTTATTAGCATATATATAGTCATCCACCAAATCTTGTTGTAATCCCTTAGAAGCTAACTTAAATCTTATTTCTTTTATTGATAAGTTGTTTAAATTCATAAACTCATTTATTGCTCTTTTAATGTAATCATTGTCATTAATATAGCCTGCTTGTTTTAAATATTCTATTGCACTTTCTAGAATATTGCTGTCAACTGTATTGAATTTTTGTTTTATTTCTTGTTCTGTCCTTTTTTTATATAAAATATATTTTAGTATTTTTGTTTTTAAATTATCAAATTCTTCTGCTGTATACACATTTATTCTACTCCTTTATATCTATATCATTATTGTCTATTTCTTCTTCTCCCAAACTTTTTTCAAAAGCAGTATTAAAATTTTCTCTAATTTTTTGTTCAATTTCATTTAGTAATTTTGGGTTTTCAGCCAAATATTGTTTTACATTTTCTCTGCCTTGTCCTATGCGTTCTCCATTATAACTAAACCATGAGCCACTTTTTTCAATAATGTCTAAGTTAACAGCTAAGTCTAAAATGTTTCCTTCCTTAGAAATTCCTTTTCCATAAACAATATCAAATTCAGCTTCTCTAAAAGGAGGTGCTACTTTATTTTTTATTACTTTTACCTTAGCTCTATTTCCAACTACTTCTCCATCTTGCTTAATGTTTTCTATTTTTCTAATGTCTAGTCTAACAGAAGCATAAAATTTTAATGCTCTACCTCCAGGAGTTGTTTCCGGATTTCCAAACATAACTCCTACTTTTTCTCGTAGCTGGTTAATAAAAATAATAATAGATTTTGATTTATTAATTGCTCCAGCAAGTTTTCTTAATGCTTGTGACATTAGTCTTGCCTGAAGTCCAATATGTGAATCGCCCATATCGCCATCTATTTCTGCTTTAGGTACAAGCGCTGCCACAGAGTCTACAACAATTACATCAATTGCTCCACTTCTTACTAGGGCTTCTGCAATTTCTAATGCCTGTTCTCCTGTATCTGGTTGAGATACAATTAAGTTTTCAATATCTACTCCTAAATGTTTTGCATATACAGGGTCTAGTGCATGTTCAGCATCAATGAAAGCTGCTTCTCCACCAAGTTTTTGTGCTTCTGCAACAACATGTAAAGCTAATGTAGTTTTACCAGAAGATTCTGGTCCAAATATTTCTATAATTCTTCCTCTTGGTAATCCACCAATTCCTAATGCCACATCTAGGCTTAATGCTCCAGTTGAAATTGCTTCTATATTCATAGCCTGAAAATCTCCCAATTTCATTATAGAGCCTTTCCCAAATTGCTTTTCAATTTGTCCCATTGCTGCTTCTAATGCTTTCTTTTTTTCTGTATTATCATTACTCATTTATTTTTCCTCCTCTAAACGTTTGTTTGCTATATTATATAGTATTAAATTTATTTGTCAATAGTTTTTTTAATTTTTTTATATTATAACTTTAATATTGTCTATACCAGTTTTCAATGTTGTAGAAAATACTATAGCAATTAGGTGAAATGTCCCCCATTAAATTTGAACTATAGCAAACTACATTTTTATTAAAATATAAACTAATAAAAGGAATTTCTGATCTATAAATTTCATAAACCCTATTATATTTTTCTTTTAATAAATTTTCGTCAGAAATATTATAGACTTCTAATAAAATATTTTTTAATTCTTCATTTGTATAATTAGAGTAATTTGTTTCTCCTAAATATGTATTTATATTTGGTGAAAATCCTATATTTGTTCCCATAAGAATCATATCATAGTTTTTGTTTTTTAAATAGTTTTGGTATTGTGAATTACTTACTTTTCTAACTGTTACATTAATTCCAACAGCAGACAATTGCTCTTTTATATTGTCGGCTACTAAGCACCTTTGTTCATTTGTCGAATTAACAATTAGTGTAAGATTAGCCCTTATTGTGGTATTATTTATAGTTTTTTGCCACACATTATTTTTTAAGTTCCATCCATTTTCCAATAATATTGTGTTGACTTGTTCTGGGTTATACCCCGAACTTGCCGTTTGATTTGTATAAATCCAATTAGAATAATCTAAAGGAAATTCTGCAGTATAGTATTTGTTGTTATAAATATTAGAATTTATTGCTGATTTATCAATTGCATATGAAATTGCCCTTCTAATTTCTAAATTAGATAATACATTTGAATTGCAATTTAATGCAATAAAATCATATTGTCTCCCTTTAAATTCTTTTTTGTTATATCCCAGTGTTCCTATGTACTCTTCAAAATTATTATTGTCAGTATAAACTAAATCAATGTTTCCTATTTTAAATGCATTATAGACTTCTCCCATAGAAGAATACAAAAAAACAGAAACTGTATTAATGCCATATTGATTATTTTCCGTTTTATTTATATTGTTCCAATAATTTTGGTTTTTTTTCAGAACTATTTCTTCTTGTTCATGTGAAGATATTTTGTACTTTCCTGTTCCTACTGGATTTTGATTTTTAGAAGTTGTTGCAAAGTCTTGGTTTAAATAATAGTTTTCTGACAAGATTGGAAAAGTTAAATTATATTCAAAAAAAGGAATGTTTGATGTTAATGTAAATTTTATTGTGTATTCATCAATAATTTCTACATTTAAAACATTTTTTAAATTATTTTTATAAATAGATGATATGCTTTCATCTTTAATTTTATCTACTGTAAATTTTACATCCTTTGCTGTGAATTTATTTCCATCATGAAATTTTACATTTTCTCTTAATTTAATTAAATAGGCATTATTATCAATCATGGACCATTCGCTTGCAAGGCATCCTTCTGCTTTATATTCTTTACTAATGGTTATTAATGGTTCATAAATTAATTTCGATATTTCTTGTACGTTTTTATTATTACTCAATATAGGGTTTAAAGTATCAAACTCAGCAATGCCTAGTCTTAAGTCATTTATAATTTGTGGTTCAATGTCTGTTTGCGGTATAGAAGAATCTTCTTTACCTTTGTTAAAGTATAAAATATAAATGGAAAATATAACTAATCCTATAATGAATAATCCAAATAAAATTTTAGGTAAATTGCTTTTCATTGTTTTTGCCTTTCTATATATTTTTTGATTTAAAATACATAATGGGTTAATCTTCATGATAAATATATTATAAAATAGTTGTTTTTTCAATAGTAAACCACAAAAAAGGCAGAAATAAATATTCTGCCCCCACTTAATTTATTTTTTGCTTATTACTTCCTTGATTCTACAATTAATTTTATACCAGTTCTATCTTCTCCTTCCACTTCTACTTCTGCAAAAGCTGGTATACATACTAGGTCAACTCCCGCTGGTGCTACAAATCCTCTTGCAATTGCTACTGCTTTTACAGCTTGATTCAATGCTCCTGCTCCAATAGCTTGCATTTCTGCTTTGTTCGATTCTTTTACCAAACCTGCGATTGCTCCTGCTACTGAATTTGGGTTTGATTTTGATGAAATTTTTAAAACATCCATTTTTTTGCCTCCTAAAATATATTTTTTTGTTTCATTAGTAACAGATATATTTATAATATATTTTAATTATATTGTCTAGTATTTTTGGTAAAAAAAGGAAACATTTCATCGCGCAATATGCATGTTTTTCGCCATATTTCTTATTTAATTTGCAAATTACTTTAATTTTCTATCTTTGTATACAATATATGATTTTAAATAATTACTCTTTTTATGTTTATTGCTTTATTTGTTATGTCATCAATTTCAAATATGCATCCATTAAAAATCCCTTCGTCTTTTGCTACTTTATATTTTTCTGGTAATAAAGTTAAAAATCTTTTAATAGAAACTTCACAATTCATACCAATAACTGATTTTTTTGGTCCTGTCATTCCTATGTCTGTTATATAAGCTGTACCATTATCCAAAATTTTATTATCTGCTGTTTGAACATGTGTATGTGTTCCGAAAAACTATAGAGACTTTTCCATCTAAGAAATATCCCATAGCTATTTTTTCTGCTGTTGCTTCTGCATGAAAATCAATTAAAATAATATCAATTTTTTTAATTTTAGTTATTATTTTTTCTACTATTATAAAGGGATTATCAGATAAAACATTCATATTTGTTCTGCCAATTAAATTAATAACACATATTTTCTTTCCATTACATTCATATATTCCATATCGGTTTCCTGGTGTTTTAGCAGAATAATTAGCTGGTACCAAAAGTTGTTTATGTTGAATAAAGCTAAAAATATCTTTTTTCCCCCAGGTATGATTACCCATTGTAATTACATTAACTCCTAATGATAATAGTTCGTCAAATATATTTTTTGTTATTCCCATTCCATCAGCTGAATTTTCTCCATTTGCAATTATAAAATTTATTTTCTCATCTTCCTTTAATTTAGGTAGTATTTCTTTTACTTTTTTTAGTCCACAGTCTCCAACAATATCTCCAATTACTAAAATTTTCATATTGAATTTCATTCCTTTCTTTATTAGCTTATTTTATATTGTATCAAACATCTTTTTCTTTTTCAACGATTTTGTGCCAAATAAAAGAACGCATCTTTGCGTTCTTTTTATTTGGCATACTCTATAGCTCTTGTCTCTCTAATTACATTAACTTTTATTTGTCCTGGATATTCCATTTCGTCTTCTACTTTTTTTGCTACATCTCTTGCCATAATTACCATTTCATCATCTGAAATTTTATCTGGCTTAACAATTAGTCTTACCTCTCTGCCAGCTTGGATTGCAAAAGATTTTTCAACTCCTTCAAATGAATCTGCAATTTCTTCCAATTTTTCTAGTCTTTTAATATATGTTTCTAATGTTTCTCTCCTTGCTCCAGGTCTTGATGCAGATATTGCGTCAGCTGCTTGTATTAAAACAGCCTCTATTGTTTTAGGTTCTACGTCCCCATGGTGTGCTTGTACAGCATTAATTATTAATTCATTTTCTTTAAATTTTCGTAACACTTCAACACCAATTTCAACATGTGTCCCTTCCATATCGTGGTCTAGTGCTTTACCAATGTCATGCAATAATCCTGCACGTCTGGCAATTTTAGGATCAACACCTATTTCTTCTGCCATGATTCTTGCTAAATTTGAAACTTCTATAGAATGATTTAAAACATTTTGTCCATAACTTGTTCTATATTTTAATTTTCCAATTAGTTTAACTAAATCTGAATGTAAGTTGTTTACCCCCGTTTCTAGCATTGCTCTTTCGCCTTCTGCTTTAATAGAAGCTTCTACTTCTTCTTTTGCCTTTTCAACCATTTCTTCTATTTTTGCTGGATGAATTCTGCCATCTTCAATTAATTTTTCCAAAGCAATTTTAGCAACTTCTCTTCTTAGTGGATCAAATCCAGATAATATAACTGCTTCTGGTGTATCATCAATAATTAAGTCAATTCCTGTTAAAGTTTCTAAAGCTTTTATGTTTCTTCCTTCTCTACCTATAATTCTACCTTTCATGTCGTCATTTGGTAAAGCCACCACAGAAACTGTAGTCTCAGAAGTATGGTCAGCAGCGCATTTTTGAATAGCAAATCCTATAATTTCTTTTGCATTTTTAATGGCTTCTTCTTTAGCCTTTGCATCTAATTCTCTTATTAGTGCAGCTTTTTCACTAGAAATTTGTTTGTTTAATTCAGTTAATATCTGTTTTTTTGCTTCTTCTTTAGTTAAACCAGAAATTCTCTGCAATTCCTCCATCTGTTTATTAATTAAATTGTCTAGTTCGTTTTTTCCTTCATCTAATTCTTGATGTTTTTTCTCTAATTCTTTTTCTCTTCTTTCAAAAGAATCGTTTCTTCTTTCTAATGCTTCTTCTTTTTGAATAATTCTCTTTTCTTGTAATGCAACTTCGCCTCTTCTTTCTTTAATCTCCTTATCTAATTCGTTTCTCGCTTGGATTATCTCCTCTTTGGCTTTGAATATTTCTTCTTTTTTTCTATTTTCAGCCTCCTTATTTGCATTTTCTAATAACCTTTTAGCCTCATTTTCTGCGCTTTCAATCTTAGATTCTGCAATTTTTTTTCTTAAGATGAACCCTATTGGTATCATAATTGCTGTTGAGATAAGAAAGGTGGCTATTATAATTAAGATTTCATTTTCTAGCATAATGTTTTCCACTCCTTCTATATTTAATTTTCAATGTACAAAATATATAATATAAACTTGTTATTTAATATATTTCTACTTACTATTTTATTTTATCTTTATTATGGTTAACTGTCAAGGGGGTAGAATTAATATTTTTTTCTTAAAATTTATTTATTTTGCTTAAAGCTTAAGTACCATGCTATTCCATTATGGTTTTTTATAATATTTTCTTTTTCTTCTAGCAGTTCTTCAAAATTAGTTGGTGAAGGAATAATAATAGGCTCTCCTTTTTTCCAATTAGCTGGAATCGAAGCTTCATTGCTGTCTGCAATTTGTAATGCTTCTAAACATCTTAATATTTCTGGTATGCACCTTCCTATATTCATTGGATATATTAATATTAATCTTACAACTCCTTTGTCATCAATAATAAATACATTTCTTACTGTTTCAGTATTACTTACACTAGAGGAAATCATTCCATATTTTCTTGCTAGTTGACCATTTCTATCTGCAATAATTGGAAAAGGAACTCTAACTCCTGTTTTTAAAAAAATATCATATATCCATGCTAAATGTGACCAGTTACTATCAACACTTATTCCTATTAATTTACAATTCAATTTTTCAAAATATGTATTAGCTTTTGAAAATGCAATAATTTCGGTTGTACATACGGGGGTGAAGTCCCAATGTTAGAAACTAATTTTTTATGAGCCTTTCAATATTTCCTTTTAATACAAATTCTATCGTTTTATCACTATATATAATAATTTTATCTATAATAGAATTTATTAAAAACTTACTAGGCTCATTTGAAGCTATTATTTGGTCAAATATTTCTATTGCTGTTTTAACTTCCTTTTCTTTATCCTCTAGTATTCTCTTATCTTCTTTTGACAGTATTTCTTTTAAACTTATAATCTGTCTTTGCTTATCATTTTCTAATTCGTTATAGGCATTTTCTATCATTTCTTTTTGTTCTTGCGATGTAGCTTGGGCTAAGTCTTTTATTTTTTGAGACAATAGACATTTATATTCTTCTACCAATGTATTATATTGCCTTTCTAATTTTCCTCTATTTATTTTTGATTTATTTTCAATATTATTTAATTTAATATTTTCTATTTCTTCATAAAAGTTTTTCCTTAATAGTTTCAAATATTCTTTTAAATGTATAATCATATCTTTTTCTAAAACTTCATGACTTCTGCACCTTGCTAAGCCATATCTTCTATAATCTGTGCATTCATATCCTTTTTCCTGCTTTCTTTTTATAAAAGTTCCGCTTATTCCTCCTCCACAATCTCCACACTTACACATTCCAGCAAATATATAATTTCTTTTTGTTTTAGTGGTTTTATTTTTTACTCTTTTTGCTTTTAATTCCTGAGCTAGTTCAAACATTTCTTTTGATATTATTGCTTCGTGATGATTCTCAAAAATAAAATGCTCTTCTTCTGGAAGTTTTACGGCTTTTCCTCTTATACTTATTGTTTGTTTTTTATGCACCCTTAAATTTCCACAATACACATCATTTTCTAAAATATTTTTTACCATATCTGTACTCCATAGTTTTTGTACTTTGTGTTTATATATTCTGCCTCTTTCTAAGTGCTTCCTTTTATAATAAACTGAAGGAGTTGGAAAATTATATTTATCACTATTCAATACATCTGTTATTTTCTTTCTACCTAACCCTTGTTCTACATATAATTTGAAAATTAGTTCTATTGCTCCTCTTAGTTCTTCTATTACATATAATTTTGGTATTCCATTTTCAAATACCTTTTCATATCCATAGTAGTTGCCCATAATTAGTCTACCATCTTTTTGTTTAGATAACATATTAGTTCTTACTTTTCTTGATATATCCTTTACATATCTTTCATTAAACCAAGTTGTTATTCCTATGGTGTCATCTCTGTCGTTTTGTACATCGTACACACCTCCCATTTCTGATATAAGTATTAAATTCTTGCCAGATTTCTTAAAATCTTCAATTAAACAAAGAACTTTCCCATTATTTCTTCCTATTCTTGATAAATCTTTTGCAATTACTATATCTATTTTCCCTGAATTTACATTTTCTAGCATTTGAGTAAATCCCGGTCTATTAAAAGTATATCCGGACACATTATCATCAATATACACATTTTCATCTGCTATATACCAACCCCTACTTTTAGCATATTCTTTAATAATATTGATTTGTTCTTCAATGCTAGAATAGTTTTCTCTATCTTCATCTCTACTTAATCTTGCATAGGCTGATACTGTAATAGTCTTGTTTAGGTTTTTATAGTAATTATACTTTGGTGTAATTAGGTTCATTCTATTGTTTAATTTTAAATTGTTTTCATTTCCTCCAAAACTCATTATATCCTCCTTTTTGCAAAATTTAGATATACTTAAATAGTTTTGAAGAAAGATTTAAATAATTTATATACTTATATCATACTATTTAGGTATTTCCAAATGTGTAAATGATATTTTTCTTAATTATTGGCAACATCTCCTCCTTTCCAGAAATAAATATTGCAACTTTATTTCCTTTTTTCTTCTGTTTTTCTATTTCATTTTTTATTTCTTCTTTTTCTAGTTCTGGCTCTACCACAAAAATTTGTGAATAGTTTTCGCTTTCAATAATCGTTGTTGTTATTTTCATACACTTTTTGCTCCTTTAATTAATAATATTTAATGTATATGCAAAAAATAACTGTAAATAGCATAAATACTATATTTTAAAAATCATTAAATGACTGATAGCTAAATCAGCTCCACAGGCTACACCTCCCTACTTTCTAGTAGAGTCATCCTCATTGCCTTAGACGGTTTTATCACGCTCGGACTGTGACTAGATGAGAGTATCATTATACCTAAAATTCTTCATCGCCATATTAGTTAGCTTTTCTAATATCTATAACTTAAGTATTTCTCGCTCTCTTTAAAAAAGGTCTTGGCGTACTTGTTATAATAGGCTCAGAAATAATAGGAACGTATTTAATGATTGGTTTATTCAATTCTAAAAGTTCTGTAAGGTAGTAGAATATTTCACATTTTCATATATAAACAGCACTTAAAATTCCAAAAGGTTACTTTTTTAGGAATTTTTTTATTAAATCTTTATATGATTGTAAAATATAAAAATCCCCCCTAATAACTAGAAAGGAGAAAAATTGGCATTTGTACAAATTTTTTTGAAAATTTTTTCAAAAAATTATTTTTTTCTCTCATTTATTAGTAAAAAAGTTAATTTGCAAAGTCTAATTTCAATTTCCCCCTTCACTTGTTTGTACACAAAAATGCAATTCGTTAAGTCAAAATTTAAAATTTTCTAATTTTTTTATATACACAAAAAAAGAGATACTAATTTCTTAATATCTCTGCTTGATATATTTATCAATAATTTTTATATTTCAAATTCAATATATTCCGTATTTTTTAATTGAGGTAATTCATTAGCTTTGTTAAATGGCTTTTTATACAATACACACATATAACTTTGAATTGCTATTCCATGAGAAACTATGCATACAGTATTTTCTTTATTATTGCTTACTATATCTGTTATAGCTTTTTTCATTCTATCAGCCACTTTAAAAAAACCTTCCTGCTCTGGCATTTCAATAGGATAATTGTATATTTCTTTCCACAGTTTTCTAATATTGGGATATTGTATATTTATATCATCCCAACTCATTCCATCACACAATCCATAATCTATTTCAATAAGTCTTTCATCAATTTCCACTTTAATATTTCCATTATACTTTGATATAATATTGGCTGTATCAATAGCCCTTTGTAATGGACTACTATAAATTATATCAATTTTTTTAGTGTTTAATCTTTGAGCAAGTTTTTTAGCTTGTATTATTCCATTATCTGTTAAATTAAAATTTGTTCTTCCAGACAACCTATTACTGATATTACCAACACATTCTGCATGTCTTACTAATATTATTTTTGTTTTCATATTTACCTCACTTTTCTACACAAATAGGTTGTTCTATTCGTATTCGATCTAAATTAATAACTTCATTTTTTTTATAATTTATTTTAAAAGTTAATACTTCATTAGAATCTTGATTCGCTACTACTAAGATTCTTCCATTACTTACTATATTGAAATCTCTTGGTGTTTCCCCTCTTGTACTAAAATAACCTATATTTTGCAATTTTCCCAATCCATCTATTTTAAATATACTAATGGTGTTCTCTCCTCTATTAGAAACAAATATATATCTTTTAAATCTTCTTATTGCTGAAGGCATATTTATAATCTTCTCCTTTAAATTAAGTGTAGTAATTTCTTGGATATATATAAATTTCCCATCTTTGTATTCAAAATTTATTATCTTCGAGGTATTTTCGCATAAAATGTATATATATATATATATATATTGCTATCATGATAACTACCTGCAATTATATATTTTTTATTAATATAGATATGTGTATAAGAATTATGATTTTTGTATTCATATTCACACTTTAAATTTTTATTTAATAGTGTAATACCTGCTTTATTTTCTTCAGATGACTTTTTTAAAGCAATGGCAATTTTAGAGCGAAAACGATTTATATATGAAGCATAGTCATTCATTTTTATTCTTTTTTCTATTTTAATAATCCCATTATTTTTTATTACACATTTATATAAAAATTTTTTATTACTATATGTAGAAACATAAACTTTCATTTTGCATTTCAACTACTTATATTCTCCATTTTTTATTTATCAATTTCTTTTTCTCTTTTATGGTTGAGCAATTCTACCTTATTTAAGTATAGTTCCAATTTCCTTAATAGTTCCTTTAATTTTTCATCTTGCAATTCTTGCAGTATGTTAATTTTTAATGAATTAAATTCCGCTCTTAATCTATCAGTATAATCATTGAAAAGGAAAGTTCTTGTAGTATCTGAAATCGGTATTTTTTTTAAATTTTTCAGTGCATATCCATATGCACTAATGAATCCTTTCATTCTTTCATATTCACTTATATCTCCGATTCATCAAACTTGTTTCATTAACTCTATGCATATAATTATATCCCGTATAATCAATACAAATAACTTTATTTGAAGTAGCAATTACTAATGGTATTGTAGCAAAATCTTCATAAATTCCTTGCGGAAATTTAATATTATTTTCATCAAAAATGGATTTTTTTATACAATATAACCATGATACAGCAAATCTCTTATTTGGTATCGCCCATTTTCTTAAAGCTTCACTTCCTGTCATTAATTGCTCAGTTTGAAAATGATAATTGAGCTTTTCTGGTTCTTTTACCTGTTTATAATGTACGACCTTACATTGATATCTTATCAAATCTATATCCTTGAACTCACTTATATAACTAGATAGTTTACTCAGTAGACTGTCTTCAATAATATCATCTGCGTCAACAAATACAATATATTGTCCTTTTGCTTGTTCTATTCCTCTATTTCTAGCAGTTCCTACTCCTGCATTTTCATATTTACTTATGAAAAAGTTCTCTCCTCTTTTACAATATTCCATACTTATATCATATGAATCATCAGTAGAGCCATCATCAATTATGATACATTCAAAATCTTTAAATGATTGATTTCTAATACTATTTAATGTTTCTCTTAAAACTCTTCCTTTGTTATATACTGGTACTATAACACTAAATAACACTTGTTTCATTTTGTTTCATACTTTCTAATTTGAAATTAATTCTATAACTTTTATTGCATATAATATTAATTCTTCTTTTATTTCATCCTTATTTAAATCTTTTGATATATCATAATGTTGAATATTAAATTGTTCTGCAAAATCATAAAAAATATCTTCATATTTAGTAGGAATTATATCTTTTTTTATTAAATTAACTTTCATTATTAATGTTAGTGTTTTTATAATAGATTTTTTGTCTAAGTTTATATCATGTAACAACCTTTTCAATTTATGCTCTGCCTCTAAAATCATTCTACTATCATTATCTTGTAACATTTTTATTGTTACTATTGGTAATTTTAAATTTTCGTTATAATAATTTGCTTTTAATATATTGTTTTCTAATAAATACATCGAATACATTGTCTTTCCATCAATTCTACCAGCTTCAAACTCTTTTTGAGAATAGATAGTTGTACCAACTTTAATTGGATATGCCAAAATGAATTTTTGTAATTCTTTCACATAATTATATTTATATTCTTTTAATACAATTAGTATATCTATATCACTCCATCCTCGATGAACAGCTTCTCTTCCACAGCTTCCACCTATAATAAATAATAATATCTTTTCTTTTAAACTCTCTAGCGTTTTTTTATAAAAGTCTTTAATTATATTTTTGTATTCATCTGGAATATTATAATCTTCCACCTTTTTTATTAGCATATTATCACCTTTCAATATCTTCTTTATTCTTTAATTTTATGTTATTTATAAATTCTTCTAGTCTTCTATATAATTCATCTAAACTTCCGTTATTATCTATAATTGTTGGATATAAATTACCTTTTCCTTGCAATTTTACAATTCCTTCATTATCTTTAACCAATGTTTTTATTTTTCCCAGTCCAAATCTTTCTTTTTCTCTATCTTTTTTTGAAGTTCTATCTAATACTTCTTCTAAACTGATATTTTTTCCCTCGTTTATCAATTTTGTGTATTCTCTAATTACTCTGTTTTTTAATTTTGCATCAATATATAAAATATGCATTCTATCTTTTAATAATCTACTCAATATAATTGCACTTTCTGGTTTCCTTAAAGTATCCATAACAATTATAGACTTTCCTTCGCTCATTGTAGTAGCCATATTTATATATTCATTCCAGAATTGTTCTGTATTATCATTAACTTTACTAGATGCCATTTTTATTATATCACGCATTTTTAGATGTTTTACATCGTCAAAATATTTTTCCATATATTCAGCAGCCCCACTTTTCCCTGATTCTGATGGTCCTGTTACAAAAACGTATTCTTTATTCATTTTTTCTCCTTCTAAATATACTTTATTATTTGCTCGATATATTTTTCTGTATATATATTAAATCCTTAAACATTCTTTTCTTTTTTTATAAAATTTATATAATTATCTTTCTTCTTCTCTATCTTTGTTTTTTTCTTCATTAATAATCTTCGTCTTTATTATATTAATAATGTTCTTATTAACTTCTTCAATACTTCCACTAGCATCAATAATTCTATATACTCCTCTTTTCAATTGTTCTTCCGTTATTTTTTCTAGAATAGATTGATACCTGTCATAATATGATTGACCAAAAGATACTCCTTTTCTACTTTTTGCAATTTTTCTACTTACTTCCATGTCTTTATTTAACATTAAAAATAACTTTATATCTTCTTTAGACTGTATTCCTATTTCTTTTTTAACTTCTTGCATCTTCTTTAGTATTTCATCATATTTCATCCCTCTACACATAAAATTTGCTAATATTCTAGCATCAAATGTGTCAATACCTTTGTCTAATATTACAATCGGTTTGTTTTGAGCTGCAATTTCATTATCTCTATATTGTATTCCTTTATATATTGCTTTACAAAATTCCTCTATACTACTATTAAAAAACCACCATTCGAAAGCCTCTTTCTCTGGTAATTTTGGAAAAACTCCATATTCTGCAATATCTGGTGGAAAATAAGTGCTTTTGTTAGAATTTTTTCTTAGTAAATCAATTTGAGTTGTTTTTCCACTTCCATCATTTCCATTAATTGAAATAACTAAATTCATATCCATACTACCTTTCTTCTTCTCTATCTTCTATAACTTTCATCAATTGCTTTAATATTTCATTTTTTTCAGTATCTTTTATAATTTTATCTCTAATCTCATTTGGCACTAAATCTACTTGTTGCATTTCTTCTCTCGTCAACATCATTGGAATATACTGTCCTCTATCCTTATATTCTGTGCTTGTATATTCTGGTCCTGTTCCTGTTCCAAATTCTCCATTTATAATTTCACATAGCATAAAATGATTAAGCTCTCCCATGTTTATAAACTTATATAACTCTCCATTAATTTTCACTTCAACTCCTAACTCCTCTTTTGCCTCTCTAAGCATCGCTTGCTCCATAGTTTCCTCATCTTCTATTCCTCCTCCAGGTAGCACATAATACTCTCTTACTTTTCCATCTTTTTCTCTTATTCTTTTGATCACCGCTACTTTATTGTCTTTTACAATAATACCTCTAACAGTTCCTTTTCTCATTTTTCATTCCTCCTATAATATTTTTATATCAAATAGTAGCTTAAATATTATTTAACATATCATTTAAGCTACTATAAGTATCATTTTGAATATTTTTATACATATAATGCAATAGAAATATACTATAATAATAATCTTTTACTTCCATTGTTTTTATATCAAAAATACAAAGTATTCTCATAGCTAAAAAATAAATCATTTCTTTACCTATTTTTATATGTAATTTTTCTAACATTTTTATATACTCTTGTATAAACTTAATTCTTATTCTGCTAGTCTTAATATCTGATTCTATTTTTATTTTCTTCTTTATATCATTTATTTCATATTTTAAATTTGGAGTAAACTCCTTAATATTTTTTAAAACTTCTTCGTGATTATAATATGACTTTTGATGGTACTTAGGGCAAAAATATGCATCTGCTATTAAAACTGACCAAAATATTACTGAAAATTCACATATGATTGGATTGTGACCAGATGTTGCAAAATCAAAGAAAACTGGTTTTGTTCCTATATTTAATGTGTTTGGATCTCCCTGAGTTAAAGAACACCTCAATTCATGCTTTACATTAAAAAAGTTTATACATTCTTCTATAATTTCTTTTGTTCTCTTACATTCCCTTCCGTTAATCATAACTTCATAATCAAATAATTCTTCATTGTTATACCATTTTTTTAATCTCGAATCTATTCTATTGTCAAAAAATTGTTGCATTGGGTATTCTTCTTTAATAGTAGTATCCTCAAAAATTTTCTCGTACAAAGTTATTACCTTATTAATAGTTTCATCGGCATTGTGTTCAATTGTAAAATCATTTCTCACAAAAAAATCATTTAGCAATCCCTTATTTTTTTCAATTGTTTCTTCATATTCAAAAATTATAGTATAGTAGTTCTCAAATTCAAATATATCTTTTATTTTATTGACGGGTAGTTTATCCTTTATTTTTAGATAGCCATTTATTTCGTTAGTAAATTCTTGTTTATTTAATATTTTAAAAAAGAATTTATCTTTGTTTTTGTTTGTTATTCCATTAATAGAATTATTCTGAAAATTAATATGTTCAACATGATAATTTTCCCTTTTTAATACTTCACTTATAGCATCTTTATTTAGAAATATTCCTTTTCTTTTCTTTATTTCAATACTTATTTCATTTTTTATATAATCTTCTATTGAATAACTCATGTTTCCTCCTATATTAATTAGTTAGATTCCTTCCGCCATCTATATTAAAGATACTACCTGTTGCATAATCACTAAATTCTTTTAATATTACTATAGTAAATCTTGCTATTTCTTCTGGTTCTGCTATCCATTTTAAAGGTATCTTATTTAATGTGTTATTTACCATATCTTTGTCATCTATCCAATTTGAATTCATTGGTGTATTGCAAGCCCCATAAGAAATTCCATTAACAGTTATTCCTTTATCTGCTAATTCTAACGCCATTTCTTGTGTAAGTATAGCAATCCCTGCTTTTGATGCATCATAATGATATTTGTTTTTTCTTGGTTTATTGTAATGTACTGAAAGCATATTTATAATCTTACTTCCACTTTTCATAAATTTTCCAAAAATACTACTACATATAAATGTTCCTACTAAATTAGTATCAATTATCTCTCTAAATTCTTTCACTGACATTTTAAAGAATTCATTTTCAGTCTGTTTAGCTGCATTATTAATTAATATATCTATTTTTTTATACTTATTTATTATATAATCACAAGCTTTTTTCACTTGTTCTTCTTTTGAAATATCAATATTAATAAATTCAATCATATCATTTAAATCATTTTGTAATTTTCTTCCTTCTATTTTATCAATATCTAAGATAATTACTTTGCATTTTTCCTTTAATAATTCCAATGCAATAGCTTTACCAATTCCTTTAGCTCCGCCTGTTATGATAGCTGTTTTTTCTTTTAAATTCATTTTTGTTTGCCATCCTTAAAATATTGAATTTTATTTTTACATTGTTAATCTACTACTATATTTTAACACTTTATGTAAATTATGTAAATGGTTTTTGGTAATATTTAACCTAAATTTGTTGAAAATTATATCATCCTACAATGCTTTCCCCTCACTTAAACCTATTTTAAACATTTCATTTTCCTCATACATAGCTCTATCATTATATAAGCCTATTATATTGAGAATTGCTTTCATTTCTTCTTGTGTAAATTCTGCAATTTCATCATCTTCCAAAAAACTTCTTACTTTTGGAAATTTTTTCTTTATCTTTTCAATTTCTTTCAAAACTATTTTATATTCTTCATTTTCTTTTAGATTACTGTATTTCTTTTCCTCAAAATAATCCGTAATTTCATTTATATTTTGATAAATGATACTTTTCTCACAATTATTGTCTATATTTTTTTCTTCTATCTGATTTTTTAAAGATATTCCATCTATAAAACCTAATTTATAGTATGGTTTATGCCAAAAATACATTTCATCAAAAGTACAAGTCTCAAATTTATTTATTTTTTCAAATAATTCTTTCATATCGTTTTCATCTTTAATATATTTTTTCATAAAATTTACTAATTCTACTTCAGCTTTTTCAGCCTTTTTAGATTTTTCTGGCTTTCCATATTTGTTTATATATACTCTTAAAAGCCTATCTCCCCTTATTTCATATAGCTCATCTAAAATCTTGTTATCAAACATTTCTTCCATAAATTTTCCTCCTTGATTAACTATTTATAGTTATAATAATCTTTTTTCTGTATAAAATCAACTATATATAGGTAATGTCAAACTTTTTATTTTGCTATACTAAATTTAAAGGAGGAAATTAACTATGGACTTACAAGAAGCTGTAAAACAACGTATATTAGAATTGTGTAAGCAAAAAAATATTAGTATAAATAAACTTGCTACTTTAGCTGGCGTTCGACAATCAACTATAAATAATTTAATAGATGGAACAAGTAAAACTCCTACTTTATTGACTATATTGCGAATATGCTTAGGCTTAAATATACAATTAGAAGATTTCTTTCACGATGATGTATTTAAAGACTTAGACGATGAATAATTGAAAATATTATTTATAATCTAAGTCTTTTATTTTTAATCATCCTCCTAAATTCCTATTTTTCCACCTTTGCTTATATCGTTTTAATAATTTTTCAATAATATCTTGCATTTGTTTTGCCGTATAGCCTTTAGGAAAGTAATCCTTTAAATTTTCTACTTTAAATCTTATTTGCTCTTTTTGATTTGCTTTTTGCTCTGTCATTATATTAAAAATTGTATCCATGTCTAATTTTCCATTTTTACTAAGTTCTCTCATTCTCATAGCTTGTGAGTATGACGGAGTGCAATCTTCACTTTCAATCGTTTCCAGTAAGTCTTTTTGTTCTTGCTTTTTTAAATATGAAATTTCTACTGCTGGAGACATTGCCATTTTATTATTATCAACTAACTGTAATAATTCTGGTATAAGCTCTGTTAACCTTACATATCTTTGAACTTGTCTGCCACTCATATTATCTGTAATATTATCTGTAATATTATCTCGCGTCCACTTTTGGACATCTTGTCCAGAAGTTTTACCTTGATGTTTTTCTGCATCTAATTTCATTTTAAAAGCAAAAGCTTTCTCTGACGGCAATATATCTTGTCTTTGTAAATTACTATCAACTACCGTTATAATCGCTAGGTTTTTATCCATATCACGAATCAAGACAGGAATTTGTTTTATTCCTGCCTTTTCGCACGCATATTTTCTTCTATGACCACTTATAATTTCATAACCTCCCTTTTCTCGTTTTCTTACAATTAAAGGTTCTATAACACCATATTTTTTAATACTTTCTATTAAATCTTCCATTTCTTCATTATCTTTTACTTTATATGGATTATCTTTAAAATCATATAAATCATTTATATCAACAAGTTTTTCACTCAATTTTATCTATCTCCTCTATTTCTATTTTTTTCTTTGTTTTGAGTTAATTCCTCATTTTTCATTTGTTTTTCTATTTTCACAACTTCTTTAATTTTTGGTAAATCTTCTATAATTTGATTAGCTATTTTTAAATTTTTCCTATTATCTTTCAGAATAGTAGTACAAGTATCTATTTTAGCTTTGTATTCATCTACTAGGTCATTGGCTTTGCAATTTCTTAACTTGTTTCTATATTTTTGCCTTATATTTGTAATATCAACAATATTTTTTTCAGTTTGTGAGATAAAATTTTGTACATCTTTAATAGTTATTAATTTTTCCTTTGCTACTAATCGAATTTGGTTAGAATATCTTTGCATTTTTCTAACTTCTTGTTTCATCTCTGGGGACAATGTTTTGTAATTAGGCTTTTCTTTTGGTAGTAACCCTATAAAATAAAAGAGAGCCATAAAAAGCATTTCAATTCCTGTCATCTTGCTTATGCTTTTAAAACTCCCTTTGTACTTATATACTTTATATTTTTTAGGTCTTTTCTTTTTAAACATTTCTAAATATATATTTTGTTTATAATATAGATTATGATTAACTCTCTCTGCTATATTTTTTGGTATATACTCCTCTCCCAACTGATACATTTTTGTCCATTTTTTATCATTTATGGAACGGATTGTTGCATATTTTCTATTATAATCGTCATTTATAATATAGCCTTTTTTATACATAGTCTTTTTAAATTGTGCATAATTAATGCAAATTTCCATCGCTTCATCTATTGCTTTTCTCATTAAATTATACTTTGTTGGTTCTCCTCTTTTTTCTGCAAAATATATATTTCTTGGTGTTCTACCTTTTGGATTTTTAATAACTGTTAGATTGTTTTCCGCACACAATTCATCTGATAGACCTCTAAAACGATAATATGCTCCTTTGTTGCAATCAAATTTTTTCCCTGTAAACATATTAACACTACACACTACAAAATGATTATGATATGTGCCTGTATTGAAATGAGTTGCTACTATCACTTGGTATTCTCCCCACATTTTTCTTGCAAGTTCCACTCCTATTTTATGTGCAAGTTCTGGAGAAACCTCACCAGTTTTAAAACTTTGGTATGCGTGATATGCTACATTTCCAACACATTTATCATACTTTTCTTGCGTATATTTCATTTCTTCAAATGCTGTTTTTCTATTGCAATTTACACCTGTTACATACATTGTTTTTTCATCTTCAGCAATAGTTTTATCTTTATTTTCTGCATATAATAATACTTGTTTTAAATCAGAAAATATTGTTTTTTTAGGATTAATTGCATAGTCAACTACTCGTGATAAACTATCTTTAATTGCCCATATTTTTGTTGTCGCCATTTTCATCATCTCCATTATTCTCAGAATAATAAATATCTAAAAATTTCTTTGACATCTGTTCTAAATCGCTTACAATTTTGTCTTTTTCTAGTCTATAAATATTACTTCTTAAATTACAAATATCAATATAAATTTTGTAAAATTCTTTATCTGGAATAGGATAAATTTCTTTTTTTAGTCCAACTTTTCTTAAATAAGATGATAAACTTAAACCACTTTTTTTGGCATTTTTTTGTAACTTTTTCTTTTCATTTTCACTAACTCTTAAATGAATTTCTACTATTTTTTCTTTCAAAAAAATCACTTCCTTTCACATTTTTTGCTGGGGTTATAGGGGTGCAAAACCCCTTTTAGCTTAGGTTGTCGGTTTTGTGTGCGACACAAAACCTATGCTCGCTACACTGACAGATAAATCTATCAATGTATATTTTTATTATTTTTATTTTGTTTAATCTTTATAATTTTGATGACAACAATGACATTGATGACGTTGCTTTCGTGATAGCCAGTTTGTCATAAAATTTTTTAACTCCTACACTTTCTTAATTATTATTTAATGACAATGTTTGTGTATCAATATTATTGTCATTACTGTCATCCTTGTCATTACCTTTATTTTTCTTTAAAATTATTTTTCTGCCGTTTTTATCTCTATATAATGAATAATCAATATTGTTTCCTTTCAGTACAGTCAGATGATATTCGTTTAAAATTTTTGTAATTACAGTAGGTGCAATTTCTGTTTCTTTAAGTTCTTTTAATAATGTTGTTGCACTTCCTTGCCACTCTGTTTTCTCTTCCATAAATGCAAGTAACTTATAAATTATTTCTGGTATTTGTTGTTCTTCAATTTCTTTTTGCGTTGTTTTGCTAATTAGTTCCCAATTACAATTATTAAATCTTAAAACAAATTCTTGATATTCAACATCTCTGCCAGTTATATATAATGTTGCTGTACTATCTGTTCTTGATTTTTTCTCTAGTATAAAAGTGGTATCGCTACTACCCATTATGCCATTTGTTCCAGAAATCTTATTGAATACATCATTATCTCCTTGTTTTCTAATATGGTGCACTAATATAATTGCTATTTTATATTTGTCTGCAAATTCTTTTAATATAGATATATCTCCATAATCACTAGCATAATTACAATCATTGCTTTGATTACGTATTTTTTGCAATGTATCTATAACTATTAGCCTTGTGCTTGGAAATTGATTTATATAGCTTTCTAGTTGCATTACAAGTCCATTTGAAATCTTATTAGTAGATGTTGCAAAATGTAATCTGTTATTTGCCTCATCTGTAATTTTGAATAATCTGTTTTGTATTCTTGTGAACATATCTTCTAAGCATAAATATAAAACATCACTTTCTTTTGTTTTTAATTCCCATATAGGTTCTCCTTTTGATACTTGTAAACATATTTTTAGCATTAACCAACTTTTACCTATTTTTGAAGCTCCACAAAATAAGTGTAGACCAGTAGGCAAAATATCTTCAATTATAAATTCCACTTGTTCTAAGGGCTTATATAATAAAGTTTCCGCATCAATCGTTTCTAATTCTTTCATTTGTCTTTAACCTTCTTTCCTTTACTAGCTGAAGGAATAGTAGTTTCCTTTTCAGTTGGTAAAAAAATAAACCTTATATCAATGCTCTTACATTAGATATAAGGTTATTTATTCCCTTTATATTCAATTTTTCTTTTTATTTATATACATACTCATTATAGACTATTTCTTCGGCTCTGTTCTTAATATTATTCATTTTAGCAACCCATTCTAGTTGATTACTTATTTTTAGTTCTTCTGTAATATTTTCTTTTTTGGTCAGTTCATTTATTATACTTGCTAAAAGAGTATTGCATTTTTCATCTATGGAATGTAAATATTGATTTAATTTTCCATTTAGCAATAAGTCTATATATAAAGGGTTATTGTATTGCTTTATATGTCTTAAATGTGCTTTTCCATATCTTCCAATATTAAAATTTGTATCTTTTGGTGTTGATAAGTTAGGAAAGTAATAGTCTCCCTTTAATGTATAAGTTATTCTAGTTCTTTCGTCAACATATTCATTTCTAAATTTCATAATTCATACCACCTTTCAATACTGATTTTACTTTAATATAGACTATTTTACAAAGGTACAAATAAAAAAGAACAAATTATTTTTAAGTAATTCGTTCTTTTTTACCATTATTAAATCTTCTTCAATTCCTTGATATACCTAATTTTGCTGATTGTTTCTAACATTAGGATCATACGGGGGTAAAGACGGCATCTTTGGGTGTATTTTATATTAGTTTTTCAATATCTGTTTTTAAGTCAAATCTAATAGTTTTATCTCTATATATGTATATTTTATCTATAATCATTTGTAATATCATTTTGTTTGGTACTTCTGAATTTATAATATCGTCAAAATATTCTATTGAGGTTTTTAGTTTATTTGCTTTTTCTTCTAAATTTTCCTTTTCGTCTTTTTCTAGCAATGCTTGTAAATATGATATGTTTTGCATTTTTTCTTTTTCTAATTCTTTATATGTATTCTCAATAATTTCCCTTGCCATTTCATTATTGGCAGATGCTAGTTCTTTTATTTTTTGAGATATTAATATTTTATATTCTTCATTTAAAACATTTAATTTGTTTTGTAGTTTAAATTTATTATTCTCTCCTTTATCTTGTTTTATTTCAACTTTTATATTATTTATTTCTTCTAAATACTGCTGTTTTGTAAATTTCAAAAACTCTTTTAAATGAATTAAAATATCTTTTTCCTTTATTTCGTGGCAATGACAAGCCTTTGTACTGAATTGTCTATATTTTGAACAATCATATCCTTTTTCGGTAACCTTTCTTTTAATTGTTACTCCTGACATACCAGAACCACAGTCATTGCAAATGCACATTCCTGAAAAGAAGTAATTTCTCTTTTTTTTGTACTTGATGTATTCTGTTTACTTCTCTTAGTTCTTATTTGTTGTGCCAAATCAACTATTTCTTTTGAAATAATAGCTTCGTGATGATTCTCAAATACAAAGTGCTCTTCTTTTGGCAGTTTTACCACTCTGCCTCTAATATTTACAGTTCTTTTTTTATGTGTGATTAGAGTCCCTGTGTATACTTCATTTTTTAAAATATTGCTTATCATATCTTTTGTCCATTTTTCCTGAACTTTATGCTTGTATATTCTTCCTCTCTCCAAATGTTTTAATCTGTAATATTCTGATGGTGTTGGATAATTATACTTTTCATTTAGTACTTTGCTAATTTGTTGGAAGCCCATTCCATCTTCAACATATAATTTGAATATAAGCTCAATAACTGGTTTTAATTCCTCTATAACATATAATTGTGGTATATCGTCCTTAAATATTTTTTCATATCCATAATAATTTCCCATAATTAATCTTGCTGTTTTCTGTTTAGAGTACATATGGTCTCTGGTTTTTCTTGAACAGTCTTTTACATATCTCTCATTAAACCAAGTGGTAATTCCAATAGTATCATCTCGGTCATTTTGTACATCATATGTTCCTCCCATTTCAGAAACCAGAATCATATTTTTTTGCATATTTTTAAATTCATCTATAAGTACCAAAACTTTTCCATTATTTCTTCCTATTCTTGATAAGTCTTTCGCTATAACTACATCGATTTTTCCTCCTTTTACTTTTTGAATCATTTTTGAAAATTCAGGTCTATTAAAGGTATATCCCGAAACATTGTCATCTATGTAGAAGTCTTTATCTTCGATAATCCAATTACGAGTAGAGCCATATTCCTTAATAATGCGTTTTTGCTCCTCTATGCTTGAATAATTTTCTTTATCTTCATCTCTAGACAATCTACAATATCCTACAACTGTCATTTTTCCTCCTTTTGCCTGATATTGCTCTTGATCCATGTTAGCATACATCTCTATTTAATTCCACTTGTTTCATAACTATTTTTTTAAGAATCTCGGGATAATTCTCCTTTCCAGTTATGAATATTCCTACTTTGCACTTTTGTTTTTTATATTTTTCAATCGCCTCTTGTGTATCTTGTTTTGCTAATTCTTCTTCAGTTAAATAAATCTGCACATATCTAGCATTTTGAATTTCTGAATTTCTACACTGCATTATTTCAGACTCCTTTATAACATTTCTATTAAATGTTATTCAAAATAGAGATTGTCTTAACCCTCTCTACTAATAAAAGTCCAAAAACTTTTGAAAATTCTCATTTTTGAGAAAAAAATTTAAAATTTTTAGATTTTTATGTTATCTGTTATATAATAAACATAATTTGTTGACTTATTCCTCATAAATTGATATAATGTAGTTATATGTTAATTTAACTTACACGATTACAACTTTAGAGGAGGCTTCGTTTTATGAAATGTGTAAGCATTATTTGGAATTGTGCTTTTGAGTTTAAAGAAGAAATTTTGAAAATCATATCTGCTTATTCAGATGTAAGCCAATGTTACTGTATTGAGTTGGAAGACAATTACGAGATTTTTCTTCGGTCAATTTATTCTTTTGAATCTATCGCCAAATGGAAAGTGGATAAAAAAGTAGAATATATGAAAAAATATCCTTCTACTTCAGTTTGTATTGTCCATTTTGACATTGATGTTTCCGCTATTCGATACCATGAAAAGAAGAAACATTTTGTTTACTCTAATTTGCAAGATTTAAAAGATTTGGTCCGTGAAACTTATCAAGCTAAATTACCTTTTTATTTTTTTGATATTATTTTTCACTGTTCCGAATCTCAAGAAGAATATGTAGCAGATACTCAAATAATAAGCCTTTTCCGAAGAAACCAAAAGCTATAAAGGAAAATTTTCCTTTATAGCTTTTTTATTGAATACCGCATTTTTCATGTGTTAATTTAAATAACACTCATTAAAATTTTTTACTAAAGCATAAGATGGATTTATTGAAGGAACTACTTTTCCGTTTTTTATCATCTCGTCAAATTCCTCAAATGTTACTAATTTAACATCCGCCACTTCGTCTTCTTGTAACTTGAGTCCATCAATATTTACATCTTGGTTAACCATCCAGACATCAACAATATCTGTAGTTCTAATATATGTCCCTATATAAAACAAATTTTCTTCTTTCACATCGTAGCCTAATTCTTCCTTGCACTCTTTAAATACTGTAATTTTACTAGTGTCTCCAGTTTTTACGCCTCCTCCAACCTGAGCCCACATCCCTGGGAATTTATCTTCTTTTTCTGATCTTTTCTCAATAAGAAGCCTGTCTTTAGAGTCTTTAATCCAAATATGAGTAGAAATTCTATATTCTCCAATGGTCAATTCTTTTCTCCCTTTAATCTTCTCAGTTCTTTCTCTAAATTTATTATAAACATCTACTTTTTCCATATTTAAAACTCCTTTTCTTTTAATTCTTTTATCACAAATTGTATTTTTCACATTATTTAATAAGTGCTTTTTTCTTAATTCTGTAATCGCTTTGCTACTCCAAGCTTCCTTAATCGTTTGCTTATTTATGTCTGCATAAGCCAAATAATTTTGAAAATCCATACAGCAGGCTGTAATAAATCCTTCACATGTAATATTTATAGAATTAAATACATAATAGCATGGAGCTTTAATATTTTTAGCCTCATCTACTAAATAATCAATTTTCGTGTCATTTTTTTATTAGCACAAAATATGCACTTGTTGTTACAATATTAGTTTTTTTCTTTTTTGGCTTGCATCACATAGATGTGACAATTGTTTAATTTCTGTAATTAAGTCATTTAAAACGAATGTCCTTATTAATGACCAGTATTTTAATCCACAAACTTCTCTCTCATTTATTTTATTTTGTTCTTCAAATCTCAATATGGAATCTATAATTTCTTCTTTCACATTTAACCTCTTATTTTTTAGAACAGTAATATAAATATTTAGTTATATTACTACTATTTACAGGAATTCATTGATATACTAATTATTTTTACCTTTACGGTTCCATTATAGCATATTCACAAAATTTAGTAAAGGCTTCTTACACTTCTCATTCTCGCTCTATTTCTTTCTTATTTACCCTTTAAACTGTAATAGCCTAATATTGCAGGATCAGGGAGTCTCCTAGACTCCCATTTAACTGCCTAAAAGCGTGGCTTTTAGCAGGGTGCCTTTTAATTTTAAGGAGGACAAATGGGTGCCCCACTTTTAGAAAAGAACAAGTATAGAATTTATAAATTTTATACTTGTCCTTGCATATTATTTAATTTCTTCTTTTAAATTGATCCCATCATTTAGTCCTGTTAGATAACATTTTTGCATAAATACCAGTTTTCGCGATTGACATTTTCTATATAGTCTTCTAATTTTGTTTTAATACTCTCTTTTAACTTTCTAAAGTCTTTTGGTATTTTTTCTAACTCTGCATCTAAAGAGTCGCGTCTTGTACTTCTATCAATGTTATGTTCTTTGAAGAAAATTTTATCTTCATAAGTTAGGGTTGCTAATTTTTCTTCTCTTGCTTTAAATATTATTTCTAACATCTTTCTTCTTTTCCTATCCAAAATAATATCACCTCCACTTGATGTGTGATATTAACTCTGTTCGGAATTTTATGCAAGTCCTTTCTCAAAAATTATTTGCATACAAGCTAGTCCAATCGAATTTACTATAATCCCTACCATCTTTTAATCTGCAACTATTGTTATTATATATTTTATTATTATTTATTATATCTTTAACATTTTTGTTAATAGATTCATCATTTATTTGTTTATAGGTATTAACATATTCGTTAATGGGTATAATTTTTCTCAATGCTATTTCTTTTGAATTTTGTTTATATACAATTTCAATTTTTACATATTCTTTTTTCTTTAATGAATTAATAATTCTTGATGCTTGTACATTACAGATATTTAATAAATTACTAATATATGTATTTGACATCTTGCAATCATTTTCTTTGCTTAAATATAAAATCATAGAATATATTATCTTTTCTTTATCGTTTAAATTTTTGTCAACTAATACCTCATAAGGTATCCATATTCCTTTAAATTCTTTCAATACTCCTTTTTCTTTCTAACCAATTGCTCCACAATCGATTCTGTGCCGTTTTTATTTAGCTTTAGTATAACTTATCGATGAAAGAAACTTCAAATTTAAGTTTTTATTTCATATCAAGACATTAGCAATATCAGGCATTTTATTTATTCATCCAAAGATGATGACTTTACGGGGGTGAAGTCACCTGGATGTGAAAATAATACTACCCATTTTCCTTTATAATCATTTAAAGATATATTTCCCATTGTAGTTTTTGCTTCAAACTCTGGAGCATATTGCCCTATTTTAATATTTCCGTTCATCATAACTTCATAATCCATAAAAATAAACTCCTTTCAAAATTTGTATATATTATGAAAAAAGTTTATTTTTTGTTAATTAATTATTTAAATATTTTATTTTCTTTTTAGATATCTTTTTACAATATCTCTAACTTCGTATACATATTTATCCCTTAAAATAATTAATATTAGAAAATAAATTGTTGCTCCAACAATAATTTTAATAATAATTGAAATTGCTCCACCTGGTATAAATAGCCCTAATATCATGCATATTATATACATTGCTATTGATGCAATTAAATATTTTTTCCCAGAACGAAAGGCATATAAAATATTAATTTCATTTTTTACATAATGTGATTGTACTATGGCAACTATTAATTGTGATAAAGTTGTTACAATTCCTGCTCCGAAAGCTCCCCAAATTGGAATTAAAATTAAATTAAAGATTATATTAACTATTAGTCCAATTAAAATTGATATTGTGTATTCCTTTTGCCTCTTTGTTGGTAATAAATATTGGGTTCCTATAACATTTGTAATTCCACAAAATAGTATCATAGGTGCCAATCCATTAATAATAGTTGAAGCTGTCTCATAGCCTCCTCCTAAAAAGATAGGGACAAATTCTTTTGAAATTGTAATAATTCCCATCATCATAGGAAAAGCTAGAAAAAATATAAATCTAAATGATTTCATAATATATTCATTTAGTTTTTTCTTATCTCCTGTTGCAAAAACACTTGCAATTCTTGGCACCATTACAATTCCTAATGAAGAAACAACTGTAAATAAAACATTAATTACCTTATATGCTTCTTCGTAATTTCCCAGTTCTGCTTTGTCTGCTATCATATAGCCTATCATGGTTTTGTCCACAATATTATATAGTTTAATTGCTATTTGCGGAATAAATAATAATACAATTGGTATTATGTGCCTTACAATATTTAAATTTTTAATTTCATGTCCTTTTAAATATTTAGGCAAATATAGCCATAAAGAAATGTTTCCTAAAAGGTCTGCTAAAGAATAAATTAATAAATATTTTGGCAAATCTTCTCCGGGTCTTTACAAAAATAAATATGCAACATACACTAGCAAGTCTTACAATTACATTTCTAGCAACAGTTTTTTTGAATTCTTCCATTCCTTGAAAGAACCAGCTAATATCAAAAGCAGCTGCTAATAAATATAATAAAAGAATTTGATAGTACTTTTTGTACTCGTTGTTTTGCATAAACGAAAAATAATATATAATTATGGCAACTGCCATAGTAAGAAATCTAAAAATAATAATTTCTAAAAATATTTTTTTTCGTGTTTTTTTATTTTCTCTTGCATATGCAATTTCTCTTTGTCCATATAAAGAAACGCCTAATGAACCAAATAAAGTAAAATACGTAACAATGGAAATTGTAAAGCTATAAATTCCTACATTTTCTGCTCCTAATACTCTTGCAATGTATGGTGTTGTAATAATAGGTAACAGTAATATAAGAATTTGGTATACTAAATTATATAAATAATTTTTTTTAATACTTTTTGTTTCCAAATTTTTTCATTCCTCTAATTCTTTCGTTTTTCTGTGTAATATATAATATTGCTTAATATTATAAGCATTTTAAAAAAATGAGTATTTATGGTAAAAATTTCTTTAATTTTATAAGTTTTCTTTTTTTAGTGAATTTTGCTTTAAATAACTTTTGATAAACCCATTTAAATCTCCATTCATAACAGAGTTTACATTTCCGACTTCATAATTTGTTCTATGGTCTTTTACCATGCTATATGGATGGAAAACATATGAACGTATTTGGTTTCCGCCAAGCAATATCTTTTTGTTCTCCCTTTAGATCTTCAATTTTTTCTTTGTTTTCCTTTTCTTTTAAGTCTAGTAATTTAGACTTTAGCATTTTTATAGCTGTTTCCTTGTTTTGTATTTGTGATCTCTCTGATTGGCAAGTTACAACTATATTAGTTGGAATATGTGTTATTCTAACAGCAGAATCTGTTTTATTTATATGCTGGCCTCCGGCTCCGTGAAGCTCTATAAGTATCAATTCTTAAATCTTCTGGATTAATTTCTATTACAATATCTTCTGTAATCTCTGGCATTATCTCCACAGAAGCAAAGGATGTATGTCTTCTTCCTCCTGCATCAAAAGGGGATATTCTAATAAGTCTATGTACACCTTTTTCGCTCTTTACATATCCATAGGCATTTTCTCCTTCAACTAAGAAAGTAACACTTTTAATTCCTGCTTCCTCACCTTCCAAAAGGTACAACTCTTTTATTGTAAAGTTATTAGCATTTGCCCATTTTCCATACATCCTATATAGCATTTCAGCCCAATCTTGTGATTCTGTTCCTCCAGCACCTGGATGAATTGTTACAATTGCATTGTTTTTATCATATTTACCATTAAAGAATGTTTCTATTTCTATGTTATTAATATCTTCTTCTAGTTTTTTTGTATTGTTTAAAACTTGCTTTGCTAGTTCTTCATCTTGTTCTATTAGTAAAAGGTTATTTATTTCTATTAGATTATTTACTTCTTTATAAAGGGTTATGTATTTTTCTTTTTTATTTTGCATTCTTTTTAATTTTGATAAAACAATGCTCGAATTTTTTTTGTCATTCCAAAAATTTTTTTCCATAGTTTTTTTGTGTAGTTCTTGTATTTCTTCCTCTAGTTTCTCAATGTCAAAGAGAATCTCCTATGTTTTTTAATCTTGTTTTTAGTTCAATTAATTTATGTTTATTGTATTCTAGTTCTATCATTTATTTATTCTCCTTATTTATCTAATAATACTACATCATCCAGTCTTTTCCATCAACAATTCTAGCTACCATCATTGACGATACTGAATCTCCAACGGAGTTTAACATAGTAGCTGGCGGGTCTATAATAGTTGCAATCATGGTTAAAATAGGTAGTGCTGCTACAGGGTATCCCATCATGGTAATAATTAGCATTTCAGAAATTGTTCCTCCTCCAATTGGTACAGCTGCAATTAGAAGATTGGCTAATAAAGCTATTCCTAGAATACCTAGTATTTCACCAGGTGTAGACATACTTGTTCCAAATAGGCATACTAAAAACATAATCTTAAACATTGACCCTATGATAGAGCCGTCTTTATGAAAGCTAGTGCCTAATGGAATTGTAGTTTCTGCAATATCTTCTGGTACTCCCATTTTTTTAGTACACTCAATATTAATAGGAATTGTAGCGGCACTAGAGCATGTTCCTAATGATGTTAATGTTACTGGTAAAGCATTTTTCCAGAAGGAAATAATTGCTTTTTTCCCTCCTGCTATCCATGCATAAAATGTATACATAATAAAATAAAACGCAAATGCGATTAATGTATACATTATAAATGTTTTTAAATAGCCAATAGCTATTGAGGCTCCAAAATTACCAACTAAGCTCGCAAAATAGCAACCTAATCCTATTGGTGCATAATACATAATTATTTTTACAACATTTATAATAATTTCATTTGCTGATATGATAAAGTCCATAACAGGTTTTGCCTTTTGCCCAGTTATATTAATGGCAATACCAAATATAACGGAAAATACTAATAAGGCTATTAAGTTTTCTTTAGAAAGTAATTTTGAAAAGTCATTTACAGATATTAAGCTAACAGTTCTTTCTAAAATAGATAATTCTTCTTGTTCCAATTGTTCCTCTTCTGTTTTTAAAGTTTCAAAAATTTTTCCACCATCTTCTGGCTCAACTAGTTTAATAAAATATGTGCTTAAAAATCCTATTATTACTGCTAAAATAGATGTAATTAAAAATACAATAATAATACTAACCATTACTTTTCCCAATCGTTTTGGTTTTTTCATTTTTCCAATAGATGTGGTAATATTAAAAAAAATAAGAGGTACAACTATAACTAACAATAAATTTAAGAATAAGTCCCCTAGTGGACTTAAAACGGCTGCTTTTTCTTGGAATATAATTCCAACAACTACTCCAACAATTATCGCAGCTAAAAGAATAATTGTTGACTTGTAATTTGACAAAAATTTTTTCATATAATACTGCCTCCTAAATGGTTTGGCAACAAGAAACATAATTATGTTTCTTGAATTTGTTTTATTATATATCATATTTAAAAAATATGTCAATTGTATAATTTATTTATTTACATTATTAGTGTTTTATTAATTTTTCTATAAATTGAATTTACTTTATTTTACTTATGCTAACTATATCCGCTATACTTATATTATTTTCACCATCTAGCTGTATTTTCTTTTTTGTAAAATCTATTTTAGTTATTGTTCCAGTTATTTCACTATAGCCCATACTTTTACAGTACTTTATTATTACAATATTACCTATTTTAATTTCATTTAGTATAATGTCTAATTCATTTAGCATTTCTTCAGATAATTCTTTTCTTTCTTCGCGTTCGACTTCTTTTTCTCGTAATGCCTTTTGCAATCCTTTTAGAGAGTCAAAAGGTAAAAATTGTTTTGCCCTATTTGTTCTATTACCCTGCATTATGACCACCTACCAATTTATTTCTTAAAATAGTTGTTGCTCCTTCTTGTAAATCCATTCCTCTTATTACTGTGTTTTTTCCCATTTCATTTTTTATTTTGGATATTGTTTGCTCTAAGTTTCTTTCTTTGTTTATTTTATCTTGATCTATAAATAAATTTAATTGCACATTTTCGGTTTCTATTATATTTGCAAAGTTCACACCAATTCTTCTTATTTTTACATTTCTATCTGTAGTTTTATTGTATAAATCTAAAAATACCTTTAAAAGTTCTGAGTATACATTTGTACAATTATTGATCTTTCTAGTGCCACCAGTAGCTTTTATAGCATCTTTTGAATAGCCAATATATAATCCTATAGTATCTGTAACTAAATTATTTTCAATAAGTCTCATACTTCCAAGTTCGACCATTTCTTTTAGTACAAGTTTTGCTTTTTCAAAAGAATAATCTTCAAATAAAACTTGACTGTTGGAAATAGAATTAGTTTTTGGTTTGTATGCTTTTATATCTGAAATAGTACAGCTTTCTTTCCCCCAAGAATGGTCCATCAAATGTTCTGCATTTATTCCAAACTCTTTGTATAATTTTTTCTGGTCTGTATGGGCAATGTCATACATATCAAATATTCTTAGTTTGTTTAATCTTCGTTCAATTCCTTTTCCTATTTGCCAAAAATCGGTTAGAGGTTTGTGATGCCACAGTTCTTTTTTGTATTTTTCTTCGTCTAAATATCCAATATTTGTTATAGTATGTTTTGCAGTTATGTCTAATGCAATTTTAGCCAAGTACATATTTGTGCCTATTCCAACAGTTGCTGTTATTCCATAGGTTTTATAAATATCTTTAATTATGGTTTTTGACATTTCTATTGGTGTCATTTTATACATTTTTAAATAATTTGTTACATCCATAAAAGCTTCATCAATAGAGTATACATGAATATCCTCTTTTGCAAAATATTTTAAATATATTGCATAAACATTGGCCGAATATTCTATATATTTATTCATACGAGGCATTGCTGCAATAAATTTTATATTAGGTGGTATTTCATAAATTCTGCATCTGTTTTTTACTCCTAGCATTTTCATCTTTGGGGATACTGCTAAGCATATTGTTCCTTTTCCTCTGCTCATATCTGCTACTACCAAATTTGTACTAAATGGATCAAGCCCTCTTTCTACGCATTCAACAGAAGCATAAAATGTTTTTAGGTCTATACACAAGTAATATTTTTGCATTATACTCACCTCTCCAATTAAAATACTAAAATTATTATAACATCATTTTAATTGTTTGTAAACAGTTGTTCGTGTATAATTTATAAGAAATATTTTCCAGCTATAAAAATAGACTAACCTTTTTTGGCTAATCTAAATGTTTTAGTTATTCAATTATTTATCCAATAAATCATATCTTTTAAATATAGTTATTATCATACTATATACTAGCTTTTTTCCTAATAATTCTCTAAATTTCGTGGCCTTATTTTTGCCCTCATTTCTTAATTTTTCTAATTCCTCGCCTAATTTATTATATTCATTTAATATGTCGTTTAGTGCTTTTTCAAATCTTTCTAATCTATACATTTTTTCCATAGGTTTCTCCTTTAATCTATTATGCTATGATAATACCGTAAAAAGCAAAAATATTCTATACTTATTTCTAAATATAGAATATTTTATAATTTTATTTTGCAAATAATACTTTTTCTGATTTATATTGTCTTATAATATGTGCAAATACTAAACTTATATAAATAATTGTAGATATTGCCATTAAACCAATATTTAATAAATTTATTGTTCCATTATTTATATCTGTAAATATTACTGTAAAGTTTAAAAATGGCACTATTGAAAGTATTGGTGTTGTTGTTATTCCCATCATAAATGCTATCATACCAGGAAAAAATGATATAAATGTTAATGGTGTTAATGCACTTTGTGCCTCTTTAAATGTTTTAGATGTACTTGCAATCGCAATACATAGACCGCTTATAAAGAATGAGTAGGCTATTATTACAATTACTGCAAATAGTATTGCAATTGGCGAATACATTATATCTATTCCTTCATATATACTAAACATATTCTTTGTAATCATTAATGATAATATCGCTAAAGCTAAACTTATTATTCCTGTAATGATTGATGATACTGTAACTCCTAAAAACTTTCCTACAATTATATCTTTGCTTTTTATTGGAAATGTAAGTAGTGTTTCTAATGTTCCTCTTTCCCTTTCACCTGCTGTTGTATCTGTTGCTGGGTATGTTGCTGATACCGTTATTGCCATCATTATAAATAAAAAAGCATAATTTTTGATATAGTTTGCAAAGTAATTATCCTGTTCTAATACATTTTCTTCAACTGTTATAATGTTTAATACTTCATTTGGGTTTATATTGTTTTCTTGTAAATAGCTTTGTTGTAAATATTGTTTATATGTATTAAAATAGTTTTCAATTAGACCACTTGCAAATGTACTATTATCAGAACCATCTGTATTTATAATGTATTTACTGTCTTGTTTTGTTATATAAAGGTTAATCTCTTCATTATCATATTTTTCTTTTAATCCTTCTTCATTTCCATTTATAATTTCAATATCCATTTCCTTAGCAATATTTTTTTCTGTTTCTGTCATTTCATAGGCAAATCCTATTTTGTTATATTCATTTACATCTTTGCTAACTTGTGATTCAAATAATGCTGACATTCCAATTACTAAAAGTGGTATGAATACTGGTATTACAAGCATCATTGTTAAAGACTTTTTATCTCTAAATAATTCTCGAAGTTCTTTTTTTAATATATTCCATAAATTATTCTTCAACTGAAACACCTCCTATCAATATAAAAAACGCATCTCGCAAGTTTGTTGTATTTGTATCCTTTTTTATTTCTGCTGGAGTTCCAGTTTTTATTATCTTTCCTTTATTTATCATAATTACTCTATTGCATATATTTTCCGCTTCTTCCATGTAGTGTGTTGAATAAAGTATTGTTTTCCCCTTATCTCTTTCTTCTTTAATAAAGTTTAAAATTATTTGGCTAGATATAATGTCAAGTCCTGTTGTTGCTTCATCTAAAATATAGTATTTAGGATTATGCACTAAGCATCTTGCCAAGTTTACTTTTTGAGTTTGTCCTGTTGATAAATTTGCAATTTTGTTATATAAAAATTGCTCCATTCCTAATACTTTTGTTATTTCATTTATTCTCTTTTCGCTATTTCCCTTATCTACTCCATATATATCACAGCACATTTTTAGTAATTCATAAGTTGATAATGTATCATAAATTTTTGTATTTCCTGAAAGATAAGCAATATTTTGTTTAATTTCGATTTCATTGTCTTTATAAATCATTCCATCAAAGCTTATTTCCCCTTGTGTTGGTTCTAATATTCCTGCTATCATTCGTAATAGCGTTGTTTTTCCTGCTCCATTTGGACCTAATATTCCAATTATTTCTCCATCATTTGCCTCAAATGTAATGTCATTGTTTGCATAAAATTCTTCTTTTTCTTTTTTGTTTTTATTTCTAACAAATTTCTTTGTTATGTGTTCTACTGTAATCATATCTTTTCTATTCCCCTTTTTATTACACTAGCCAAATTTTTTACATTCAAGTTTTTTGTAAATAAAAATAGGCTATCTATTTCTAAATATCAGTTTTTGTTTATTATAATTATTACAATTTATCGCCATTTTGTACCAGAATATAGTATTTTTTAATAATCTTATTTTAATTTGGTAACAAAGCTGTTTATTTTTTATCAATGAATCAATTATAATTTTGTAAAATGCTTTAAACACAGGTGCTATGCGTTTTTGCCAGAGCAGTTCTTATACTTCTTTCCCGACCCACATATTACTGATTTTTACCACAGCAGTTTTTATACTTTTTCCCACTTCCACATGGGCAAGGTTCGTTTCTTCCTACTTTTGGTTCGTTATTTATTACAGTAGTCGTTTTTTGTGCTGGCTGATTATTATTAACAGTTTGTACCCTTGGTCCTTCTAGTCCTTCTGATGTAATTTTAATCTTATTTTGTCTTACTATATTTTCTTTTTTAGCTAAATGCATTAGTAATTTTACAACGTCTAACTTAATGTCTGTTATCATCTGGTCAAACATTTCAAATCCTTCCATTCTATATTGAACAACTGGATCTTTTTGCCCATAAGCACGAAGTCCTATTCCGTCTTTTAATTCGTCCATATTATCAATATGGTTCATCCATTTTTCGTCAACTATTTTTAGCATAACAATTCTTTCTAGTTCACGAATTTCGTCTCCTAGTTCTTCTTCCTTTTGCTCATATTTTTTTAAAGCTTTTTCGCTTATTTCTTCTATAATATCATTAGAATTTATTTTTTCTGTTTGTAAACTGTCTATGCTATCAATATTTAATATATTTTTGCAGTCTAGCAATAGACCTGTTTTATTAATTTCATGTGAGTGTTCTATCCCTTGTGTATAAGTCAAAACAATTTCTGATGCAACTTCTTCTATCATATGCAAAATTTTAGGTTTTAAGTTCTCCCCATCTAAAACTTCTTTTCTTTGCTTATAAATAATTTCACGTTGTGTATTCATTACATCATCATATTGTAAAACATGTTTCCTAATGCTAAAGTTTTTTCCTTCTACTCTTTTCTGTGCAGATTCAACTTGTTTTGATAAAATTCCCGCTTCTAATGGCATATTTTCGTCTGCCCCTAATGTGTTGTAAACAGCAGACACCATGTCTCCACCAAAAATTTTCATTAAGTCATCGTCTAAAGCAATATAGAATCTCGACTCTCCTGGATCTCCTTGACGTCCACTACGCCCACGTAATTGGTTGTCAATTCTTCTTGATTCATGGCGTTCTGTACCAATTATTTTTAATCCTCCAGCATTTATTACTTGTTGTTTTTCGTCTTTAATTTCTTCTGAGAATTTTCTTTCTAATTTATTAAATGCTTCCCTTGCACGTAAAATTTCTTCATCTTTTGTCTCATTAAAAGAATTTGCTTGATTAATTAGTTCTTCCGAAAATTTTTGTTTTCTCATTTCTTGTTTTGCCAAAAATTCACTATTACCTCCAAGCATAATGTCAGTACCACGGCCAGCCATATTTGTGGCTATAGTTACAGCACCATACTTACCAGCCTGTGCAATAATTTCAGCCTCTTTTTCATGATATTTCGCGTTTAATACTTCATGTTTAATTCCTTCTTTTTTCAAAATAGCACTTAATTTTTCAGATTTTTCAATAGAAACAGTACCAACTAAAACAGGTTGGCCTTTTTTGTTGCTTTCTTTTATATCTTCCACAACTGCTTTAAATTTTATTGGCTCATTTTTATAAATAATATCATTGTGGTCAATTCTAATCATAGGTTTATTTGTTGGTATTGTTATAACATCTAAATTATAAATTTCTCTAAACTCATTTTCCTCTGTCATAGCAGTTCCAGTCATACCTGCAAGTTTTTCGTACATTCTAAAATAATTTTGGAATGTAATTGTCGCTAAAGTTTTTGATTCATTAGCAATTTTTACATTTTCTTTTGCTTCAATTGCTTGATGCAATCCATTATTGTATCTTCTGCCATACATAATCCTTCCAGTAAATTCATCAACTATTAAAACTTCTCCATCTTTTACAATATAATCTGTTTCATTTTTCATAATTCCATAAGCACGGAGTGCTTGATTTATATGATGAACAATCTCAGAATTTTCAATATCATTTAAATTTTCTAAGTGAAATGCTTCCTCTGCTTTTTTTATTCCCTTAGCAGTTAAAGATGCCGATTTTGCTTTTAAATCTACAATATAATCATATTGTTCATTATCAGTTAATTGTGCCTCATCTTTTATATCTTCTTCTACAATGATTTTAGGTTTTAATCTTTTTACAAAGTCATTTGCTTGTTTATATAAAACAGAAGATTCTGCACCTGTACCAGAAATAATTAAAGGAGTACGTGCTTCATCAATTAAAATACTATCTATTTCATCAACTATTGCGTAATTTAATGGTCTTTGAACTATGTTTTCTTTGTAAATAACCATATTATCTCTTAAATAGTCAAAACCATATTCGTTATTAGTTCCATAAGTTATATCTGCAGCATATGCCTTTTTTTTCTCTTCTGGGCTCATTCCACTTAATACCAAGCCTAATGATAATCCTAAAAATCTATAAAGATTTCCCATCATCTCTCCTTGGTATTTAGCTAAATAATCATTTACAGTTACAAGGTGAACACCCTTGCCTGTTAATGCATTTAAATATAATGGTAGTGTTGCAACTAATGTTTTTCCTTCTCCTGTTTTCATTTCGGCAATCCTACCTTGGTGTAATATAATTCCACCCATTAATTGGACATCAAAATGTCTTAATCCTAACACCCTTTTAGATGCTTCTCTAACAACTGCAAAAGCTTCTGGAAGTATGTCATCTAAGGTTTCTCCTTTTGCTAGCCTTTGTTTAAATTCGGAGGTTTTTGATTGTAACTCGTAATCTGTTAGCTTTTCCATATAAGGCTCTAAACCATTTATTTTTTCAATAATTGGCGTTATTCTCTTTATTTCTTTTTCACTATAAGTACCAAAAATTTTACTAAATAATCCCATTTTAGAAATCTCCTTTATGTATTAATTTTATTTTGTACTATATCATTTTTTTTCTTATTTAGCAAGTAATTTTAGTACTTTATTATATCATATTTTATTTTCTTATAACATAAATTGTTATTAAATCACTTATTATACATGGAGGTTTTATATGTTTGTATATAATATTCATTTTAATAAAACAAAATTTATTAAGATTTTATTTGCTATTATAGCTATTGTTTTAATTTTTTTATTTTTATATGCTGCTTATCGTATATTTAGTCAAAGTATATCTGTAAATGATAAATTGCCCAATCCTGATGTAATTAACATAGAAGCAAAAAATTATACAAATGTGTTAAAGGCTGTTCACGATGATTTAAATACTTATGTTGGTAAAAAAATTTCTATTAGTGGCTATATTTATCGTGTTTCTGATTTTAATGAAAATCAATTTGTTTTAGCAAGAGATATGATTATTAGTTCCAATTTGCAAACACTTGTAGTTGGTTTCTTGTGTAATAGTAATAATGCTAAAAATTTCGAAGATGGTTGTTGGGTTTCTATAACAGGCGAAATTACAAAAGGATATTATTACGAAGAAATTCCTGTAATTGAAATAACTAAAATCGAAAAATCCGAAAAGCCGAATGATTGCTATGTATATCCACCAGACGACAATTATATACCTACTGTGAATTTATTCTAAATACTGTTTTTAGTCAATTAAAATATGGGCATAAATTATATACCCATATTTTAATATTATTTTCTATCTAAAATTCCTTTTATAAATCCTTTATCAATAAATGTTCCAAATACATTTTTTAAAATAATTAAAACAATTGGGCCTAGTAGCAGACCTATAATTCCAATTATTTTAAATCCAGTATACATTGCAATTAATGTAAATATAGGATGAATTCCTATTTGTTTGCTAACAATTTTAGGTTCAATTAGCTGTCTAACAGCAGAAATTATAATTAATAAAATTAATAACGCAATTGCCAAATTTAAATCTCCTTCGGTTGATGCAATTACTGCCCAAGGAATAATTACTGTTCCTGAACCTAAAATCGGTAATGCATCAACAAAGCCTATTGCTATAGCTGCAAGTAATGGATATTTTACATTAAGCCCTATAAAATTCATAATGTATAATCCTATTAACGTAATAATAAAAGAAATAATAACTAGTATTGCTTCAGCTTTTAAATAGCATCCTAGAGAATAAATAACCTCTTTTAAATGTAGCATTAATCTTTTTACCCAGGTTTTTGGCAAATGATATTCAATTAAGTCTAGAATGTATAATTTATCTGTACAAATAAAATAAGTGGCAACTAAAGTTATTCCTATATAAATAAATATATTAGGCAATGATGTAATTGCTTGTAATAAAGAATTTAGCGTGTTTCTTATCCAATTAGAAATTGTTACTAAAAAATCTTGAGATGAGTTATTTAAAATTTCATTAAATTCTTTAGGTAATCTTATTTTGTTAAAATCTATGCTAGCTATAATTTCTTGAAATTTATTATATAATTTTTCAATATATCCATTCAAACTTTGTAATAAATTAGAGCTTTCGGAAATAATGCTCATAATTCCCCATGCTAATAAACTAATAATTAAAATAGAAACTGTTATTAACACAATGATCGCACTTGTTTTTCTAGTAATCTTTGTGTGTTTAACTACAAATTTTATAATTGGTTCTACTAAAAGAGAAATTATAAATGCAATTAAAAAAGGCATATAAAATGCTGCTAGTTTAAAAGCAAAATATATACCTATTATTAATAAAAAAAGTAATATTAATCTCTTGAACACCTTTGTCCAATAGTTCATATCAATTACCACATTGTTCACCTAAAACTATTATATTCAATTAAATTCTGTTTTATGACAAAATTTTATATACAAGTGTTGTAATTTTTATTGTGCATTCTTATTAGAATTGTTGCATATGTTGTACATACAGTCTGCCATTTCTAAATTTGGGAACTTATTGTTTCTAGCTAAATCACCCAATGAAACAATTCCTACAAGCTTTTCGTTTTCTACTACTGGTACTCTCCTTATTTGATTTCTGGACATAATATCTGCTACCCAGGAAGCATCTGTATCTTTTGATGTACGTATTACATCGGTCGTCATAATGTCGGTTATTTTAGTTTGTTTGCTGTCTTTTTCGCAAGCAATGCTTCTTAAAACAATATCTCTATCTGTAACAATTCCTATAATATTTTGTTTATCATTACATATTGGTATACTTCCTACATGATTTTCATTCATTAATTTTGCTACATCACAAACACTAGAGTCTTGTGTTGCCCATATAACTTCTTCTTTCATACAGTCTTTTACTCTCATTTTATTTCCTACCTTTCATGTTTTTTATGCTAATATTATAACCATTTTTTTCTAAACTTATGCATAAATAAAAAGACAGTATAAATTTTAAAACTGCCTTTTTATTTATAATTTAAATTATTTTTCCAAAAATTTTTTTAAAAATTTCCCTGTATATGATCTTTCATTTTTGCAGATTTGCTCAGGAGTCCCTATTGCTATCACTTCTCCACCATTGTCGCCACCTTCTGGACCTAAGTCAATAATATAATCTGCTGTTTTAATTAAGTCTAAATTATGTTCTATTACAATAATGCTATTGCCTGTATCTACTAATCTTTGCAATATATCTACTAGTCTATGGACATCTGCAATATGTAACCCCGTTGTTGGCTCATCTAAAATATACAAGGTTTTTCCAGTTGCCCTTTTAGAAAGTTCTGTTGCTAACTTTACTCTTTGTGCTTCTCCACCAGATAGTGTTGTAGATGATTGACCTAATTTTATATATCCAAGACCAACATCATATAAAGTTTGTAATTTTTGTTTGATTCTTGGTATATTATTAAAAAAGTCTAATGCTTCTTCTACCGTCATTTCTAATACATCTGATATGTTTTTTCCTTTATATTTTACTTCTAATGTTTCTCTATTATATCTATGCCCTTTACATACTTCGCAAGGCACATATACATCTGGCAAAAAATGCATTTCAATTCTAATAATTCCATCTCCTTGGCATGCTTCGCACCTTCCTCCAGATACATTAAAGCTAAATCTTCCTTTTTCATATCCACGTAGTTTTGCTTCGTTAGTAGCTGCAAATATATCACGAATAATGTCGAAAACTCCAGTGTATGTCGCTGGGTTTGAACGTGGGGTTCTTCCTATTGGGGATTGGTCAATATTAATAATTTTGTCAATGTTTTGTATTCCTTTTATTTCATTACATTTACCTGGTTTTTCATTAGATTTATTTATTTTTTGAGCAATATTTTTATATAATATTTCATTAACTAACGTACTTTTCCCCGAGCCAGAAACTCCAGTTACACATGTAAAAACTCCTAATGGGAATTTTACATTAACATTTTTTAAATTATGCTCTGTTGCACTTATAATTTCAATAGATTTTCCATTTGATTTTCTTCTTTTTTCTGGTACCCCAATTTTCTTTTTACCGCTTAAATATTGTCCTGTAATGGATTCTGAAACTTTTTTAATTTCTTCTGCGGTACCTTGTGCAATTACTCTTCCACCATGGATACCTGCTCCGAGTCCAATATCTATTATTTGGTCTGCAGCATACATAGTATCTTCATCATGTTCTACAACTATTAATGTGTTGCCTAAATTTCTTAGTTTTTTTAATGTTGCCAATAATCTATCATTATCTCTTTGGTGCAAGCCTATACTTGGTTCATCTAATATATAAAGTACCCCTGTTAATCCAGAGCCAATTTGTGTTGCCAACCTTATTCTTTGAGTTTCTCCACCAGATAGCGTTCCCGCTGCTCTAGATAATGTTAAGTATTCTAGTCCTACATCAATTAAAAATTGAAGCCTTTTATCCAATTCTTTAAAAATAGGATCTGCTATGATTGATTCTTTTTTGTTTAACTTTAATGAGTTCAAATAATCTTTTATTTTATTAATTGGCATATTTGTTAACTCATTAATATTTTTGTCTCCAACATATACAGATAAACTCTCTTTTTTTAATCTTGAGCCATTACACATATGGCATGGGCTATTGCTCATATACATTTCATAAAAGTCTCTCATTCCTTGTGATTTTGTTTCATTATATCTTCTTTGAAGAGTAGGAATTACTCCTTCAAAAGGTGCTGTAAAGTTTCTTGTTCCTGTAACTGAAGTATAATAGAAATTGATTTTTTCTTTTCCTGTTCCATATAAAATTTTGTCTAAAAAATCTTTTGGCAATTTTTTTATTGGTTTGGTTATGTCTACTTTATAATGCTTAGCAATGCTTTCAAAATACATTTTTGCTATTGTTTCGGATTTTTTCATGGTACTTGCTCCAAAAGCCTTTACACCATCATATAGAGTTTTGTTTTTGTCTGGTATTATTAAGTCCTCGTCCATTTTCATTAAATAGCCTATTCCTGTACATTCAGGACAGGCTCCAAATGGGTTATTAAAAGAAAACATTCTTGGCGTAAGTTCTTCAAAATTAATTCCACAATCCGGGCAAGCATAATTTTGGCTAAATAATTTTTCTCCTTTACCAATTACATCAATAGATACTAAGTTATTTGCATGCTTTAATGCAGTTTCTACTGATTCTGCCAACCTATTTCTAATATCCGGCTTTATAACAAGTCTATCAACTATAATATCAATATTGTGTTTTTTCTTTCTATCAATTTCTATGTCATCAGTTAATTCATGTACTTGTCCATCAATTCTAATACGAATAAATCCTTCTTTTGTAAAATCCTGTAATAGCTTTGTGTATTCTCCTTTTCTGCTTCTAATAACTGGTGCTAGGACTTGTATCTTAGTGCCAGTTTCCAATTCCATAATATTATCAATAATTTGATCTATTGTCTGTTTTTCTATTTTTTTTCCACAATTAGGGCAATATGGAATACCAATTCTAGCATATAGTAAACGAATATAGTCATATATTTCTGTTACTGTTCCTACTGTAGAACGTGGATTTTTAGAAGTAGTTTTCTGGTCAATAGAAATTGCTGGCGAAAGTCCCTCAATTGATTCTACATCTGGTTTCTCCATTAAACCTAAAAATTGTCTTGCATATGAAGAAAGGCTTTCTACATATCGTCTTTGTCCTTCTGCATATAGTGTATCAAAAGCTAAAGAAGATTTTCCGTGAACCTGAAAGTCCAGTTAGTACAACTAATTTATCTCTTGGTATTTCTAAATCGATGTTTTTTAAATTATGTTCTTTTGCACCTTTTATTACAATTTTATCATTCATTTTTTGCCCCCAAAATATTAAATTTATTTTCTATAAAATAAAAAATACAGTACAAGTTATTGTACCATATTTTTTACTCAATGTCATTAATTTTTATAAAATTAAACATATTAAATAATTTTTTAATAGTGTTTCGAACTTAATTTGATTATTAAATCCATATTATCGTCTTTAGCAATTTTGTTTTTTCTTATCTTACCACATTTTTTGCAACGAAATATAATAATATATCCTTTTTTTGAATTTAGTTCTAATCCTATTGGTTCTAAAATTCCGTGGCACTGTTCTTGTCTATCTCCTGGGTTAATATCTACATGTTTGGAATGTAAACAATATGGGCAATGGTTTCTACAAGAATAGCCTAATGGTTTTACCTGCCTGCCACAATTTTCGCAAATAAATGATTCATCTATTTCTGTAAATTTACTTGTATTCATTTGGTCTCCTCATGAAATATGCTTCCTCCAATAAATTCTCTTAGTAAGGAATGTGATGGTATAAACTCTTCTGGTATTGATTTAAAATAGCTTAAAAAGCGGTGCAATCTTTTTGCTTCAGAAAATTCTGGATGTGTATTATCAATTTCTGCTAAAATTGGCATTGCGTAATCTTTTAGTACAGCTAATTCATAAATCAAAGAAGAATTGAACATACTATCTGCTTCTTCTTGGAATGGAAATATATTTTTTTCTTCTCCTGCTCTAACAGAATTCCACATTGCTAATGTATGTAAAGCAGAATATCCTCTAAACTGATAATCTCTTACTATTCTTCTAATTAATCTTGTGTCTGTTGTTGAAATTCTATTATAATAGTCAATATTTAACACAGTTAGAGCACTAATATAAATTTTATATTTTTGTTCTTTTGGTATATATGAGGTCAGTTTATCATTTAAGCAATGTATTCCTTCTATTACTAGAACTTCATTTGATTTTAATTTTAGTTTTTCACCATTATATACTTTTGTTCCTTTTTTAAAATCAAATGTTGGCATTTCTACAGTTTCTCCATTTAATAGTTTGCATAAATGGTCATTAAATAATTTTAAGTCAATTGCTTGTATACATTCAAAATCATATTTCCCATTTTCATCTTTTGGATTTTCAGTTCTTTCTACAAAATAATTGTCTACTGAAATGGTTACAGGTTTTAATCCATTAATTTTTAATTGTATTCCTAGTCTTTGTGCAAAAGTGGTTTTGCCAGATGAAGAAGGCCCTGCAATAAGAATTATTTTAACATTTCTTCTTTTTACAATTTCATCTGCTATTCCTGCAATTTTCTTTTCGTGTAGAGCTTCATCAATTAAAATATCATCACAAATTTGCTTATTTTCTATTTCTCTATTTAGTTTATAAATTGTGTTAATATTTAAAACTTTATGTAAATCCTTATATTCATCTAATGTTGCTACAAGTTTTTTCCTTTCTTGCATAGGTGGGAGTTGTTTTGGATTTTGCTTACTTGGATAACGAATTAAAAATCCATCTCCATATTTTAGTATTTCAAAAATGTCCATATATCCTGTAGATGTAGGCATTACACCATAAAAATAATTAAAATATTCTTCGCAATAATATAAAATAATTGTGTCTTTTATGTCTAATTGTAATCTTCCATTTAAAGTGTGATGTTTTTTATAAAATTCAATAGCTTCTTTTTTAGACATTTCTTTTTTTATAATAGGTAAATCTTTCTGCACAATTTGTCGCATTTTTTCATTAACTTTTTCTATCATTTCTTCTGTAATAATTACATTATCTGCATCACACAACATACAATTTGATAATTGATAATTAACAGTCAGTAGTGCTTCAGGATATAATTCATTAAAAGCTTTTCCCATAACATATAATAGTCCTCTTGTGTAAATCCTTCTTCCATCAACATTAGTTCTGTCAATCAATTCAACAGTATAGTCTTTATCTAAAATAAAATCCAATGATTTTATTTCGTTATTTACCCTAGCAGCAATAATCATTTTATTGCTATCTTTTATTTTTTTTTCAAAAAGTTCTTGAATAGCAATAGGATTTTGAATTTCTATTAATTCATTTTCAAAAGTAATTTTCATATTTCCCCCCTCGCATTTTATTTTTCAAAACCAGGTTTTCCTAATAAACGAAACATATTTTTTTTGTATGCTTCAACACCTGGTTGATTAAATGGATTTACTCCTAGCAACATTCCAGATACTGCACAGGATTTTTCAAAAAAATAAATCAAAGCTCCTAAATTTTGTGCATCCAGTTTTTCAATATTTAGTACAATATTAGGTACGCCTCCTAATACATGTGCTTCTATGGTTCCTTGCATTGCTTTTTTGTTAATAAAGTCCATTGTCTTTCCTTCTAAGAAATTCAACCCGTCAATATTGTCTTCATCCAATTTAATTTTTATATCATTTTTAGTTTTTTCAATATTTAAAACAGTTTCAAACAAATTTCTCCTTCCTTCTTGTATATATTGACCCATAGAATGTAAATCTGTTGTAAAATCAGCTCCACTAGGGAAAATCCCAAGGTTTTCTTTTCCTTCGCTTTCCCCATATAGTTGTTTCCACCATTCTGTAAAATAATGCAATTTAGGTTCATAGTTTACTAAAATTTCAATGTTTTTATATAATCTATATAAAATGTTTCTTATAACCGCATACTGATAACACTCATTATATTTTAAGCTAGAGTCTGAGTATTTATCTTGTGCATATCTTGCACCTTCCATTAAAGCTTCAATATTAATTCCTGCAACAGCAATCGGTAATAGCCCAACTGCAGTTAGTACAGAGTATCTTCCTCCCACATTATCTGGAATAGTAAAAGTCTCGTATCCTTCTTCATCAGATAGCTTTTTTAATGCACCTTTTGAGGCATCTGTTGTTACATAGATTCTCTTTCTTGCACCATCTATACCATATTTCGATTCTAGTATTTCCCTAAAAATTCTAAATGCAATAGCAGGTTCTGTTGTTGTACCAGATTTAGAAATAACATTAATAGAAATATCTTTATCTGAAATGAAGTCAATAATATCATGTAAATAATTTGGACTAATGTTATTTCCAGCATAAATAATTTGAGGAGCTTTTCTTTGCTTTCTGTCAATTGAGTTATAAAATGTATTTGTTAATCCATCTATTACTGCTCTTGCTCCTAAATAAGATCCTCCTATTCCAATTATAATAAAAATATCTGATGTTTTTTTTATTCTTGTTGCTACTTTTTTTATTCTTTCAAATTCTTCTTTATTATAATTAGTAGGCAATTCTAGCCATCCTAAAAATTTTTCTTCTTTATTTGCCTCTTCATGAATTTTATTATGTATTTTTAATACTTTATCTTTATATTTTAATATTTCTTTTTCCGAAATACCACTTGTTTCATAGTTTAACTTTATGTTTGGCATTTATTTTTCACTCCTTTGTTTTTATTAAGATTTTATATGATATTTTATTATAATTCAACAAAAAATAAAAAATAATTGTGTTTTTTTATTTAGCATGTTATAATATTTAAAATTTTCCAATGTGAAAATATAATAATGGAGGTTACCATTATGTGTGGAAATAATCGTGAGTCTAAAAGAGAAACATATTGGATTTGTCCTCATTGTAAGGAATACGAAAGTTACATAAAGTGTACCATTGATTCTTCATCTCGTTGCCCCATTTGTGCTTGTTACGAAAGCAGTGCTAAGAAATACATTGAAATTACAGTTCAGGAGGCAGTTAGGCACCAAAAAAAGCAACTTTCCATACGATAGTAACTAAACGTAAATAGGTTAATTTTCTTAATAAGAAAACTAACCTATTTTCTTTTTTATATATTGCTTAATATATCTGCTAAATATTTCATACTATTAATGCATTGTTCTAAAGTATTTCCAGTTGCTCCAACTTCTATAATACTTGCTCCATTTGATAAGTGTTGATTATATCTTGAATTTCTTAAAATAATTGGTTTAAACAAGCCTGGATACTTTTCGTTTGCTATGGTTTGTATTTTAATTGCTGTTTTTAAATTTTGTAACCAATTGGCATGTTCTAATCCTCCTCCATTTGTTCCAATAACAAACATCAATTGTGCTGCATATTCTTCTCCAATTTTTACAGTTGGTGCATAAGAACTATCTCCGCACTGCATCTCTATGAATGTCAAAAACAAATTGTGTATCTGGATTTTGTTGTAGTAAATTTGAAGCTGTTATTAAAGCTCTATCATAAGAACCAGAATAGGCTGGCGAATCATGATAAGTTACATCATGAATTACTTGATAATCTTTCATTTCTAAATATTTTTTTAATTCGGTTCCTACTCTTGCTACCGAATAGTCTAAATTTGTTGTTCTAAAATTCCCTGTCATTTCATAAGGATAATTTTCACTTTGCGTATAACTTTCACAAGTGTGTGTATGATAAATAAGTACTTTTTTTGTATTTGAAATAACAGGATTTGGTGTTAACATTTCTTCTGTTAATTCAAAATCTGTTTCATTTTTAATTTGTACACTCCCAAAAGAATTTGTGTAGCGTTCCTTTACACTGCTTTCTAAAACTTGTGTAGTTACTTTTTCTGGTATAATTACTTCGTCTTTATCTTCTTGTGAAATTTCTGTTTCTTTTACAACAGTTCCATCTGGTAAAGTAATATTATTTGCAACTTTTAATTCAATATCTAATAAACGTTCTAAAACAGATTTGCTATTTTTACTACTAATTTCTATTGGCTTTATTGTAGGCAATGTTATATCCAAACACTCTAAAAATGTATATTGAATTAATTTAGCTTGTTTTAATTGTTGATGATCTTCTTTTAGCCAATGCATCACGCACACAATAGCACCAACAATGATAATTACTTTTATAGCATATTTCCAAGCATCTTTTATGTTAATAACAGCAACATTAAACATAACTCCCCCATCGTACGAGCATTATTATTTTATTATATGCTATAAATAAAAGATTTATGTTTTTTTAAATTAAGATTCCGAAATTTTTATAATATATTATTCTTTATTATCAAAGACAAAATTGTAGTTCTTGATTTTATGTAAATATTGTGATATACTTTTTCTACTAAACCCTAATATGG
>OLIW01000108.1_pt1 | contig 98113 bp, 83 predicted proteins | sample 1601321 | NCBI WGS metagenome assembly OLIW01 (sample SAMEA2452114, study PRJEB22498) | human gut metagenome
AACGATTCCTGTCTTTTGGCTTTTTTGAAGTGTGTCCATTTTGGGGTTCACTTCATATTAGAAGGTTTTACCAAAACGCTTTTTTTATGCATTTTACCATTTTATTCCAAACTTAAGATTTTGTGACTTTACTTTTTAATTTTTTGATAATTCTTTTTTCTAAACGAGAAATGTAAGATTGAGAGATGTCTAATAATTCGGCTACTTCTTTTTGAGTCATTTCAATTCCATTATCTAAACCATATCGCAATTTAATAATTTCTTTTTCGCGATCTTTTAGTCCTTCAATTGCAGCATACATCGTTTTTTTCTTTTCATTGTCTTCAATATTCCCAATAAAACTATCATCGCTATTTGATAAAATATCAGATAAAAGAAGTTCATTGCCATCATAATCAATATTTAATGGTTCATCTAAAGAAACTTCTAAACGTTGCTTACTTTTTTTTCTTAAATGCATCAAAATTTCATTTTCGATACAACGACTTGCATAGGTAGCTAATTTGAAATTTTTATCGGCCTTAAAAGTTGAAATCGCTTTAATTAATCCCATACAACCAATACTAATTAAATCTTCTAAGTTTGTCGTGTTGACTTCATATCGTTTTGCAACATAAACTACTAATCGTAAATTATGTTCGATTAGTTTATTTCTTGCTTCAATACTGCCAGCATGATAAGCGACAAATAATTCTGCCTCTTCTTCTTTGGTTAATGGCGGTGGTAATGTATCACTTCCATTAATGTAATACACTTCATTTTGGACTTCATCTTTGAAAAATACACGTTTTAAAAAGGCAATTAATTTTTTTAGCATAGCTTTTCTCCTTAACTCAATAAATTGACATTTAATAAACAATTACAATGATGTTTCAATGCGATTGTTGGCAGATAGATGACATAGCAAGATATTTTCTTTTTTTGAAAAAATAAAGTCGCTTTGTATCCTGTTTGCTTTATTTGTGATTGTATTCCCTGAATCATAATTGTTTCCTTGGCTTCACAATTTGGCATAGAAAAATTAACAAAAATCACGGGTAATTCTTTAAAAACAGCCCCGTTTCCAGTATCTAAATATCCTTTAATTTTATATACCTTTTCTTCTATTTCTAATTTAGCATGATAAATAAAACGTTGTTCCTTTAATTTAGAAAAAACTTTCTTTTCTAATAACAAAACAATACAAGTTAAAATGGGAAGAACAAGAACAAATAAAGTGGTAATCGGTTGATTGATATATAAAATGCCTTCATAAATAAAAGATCCACCAACGAGAAGTAAAAAGCCTACATTTAAATAATAAAAGATTTGCGTAAATAATTCTGTTTTAATCCATTTTTTCCAAAAAATAAAAATGATAAAAAAACGAATCAAACTGTAAAAAAGATAAAAAAAAGGAATATAATACAAATTGAGCATAAATGCGATTAAACTCAAAAAAAAGCTATGACTTTTGTAACGATAAGAATGCTTTGTTGCTTCATTTAAAACCATCCCATAGGCCATCGAAATTAAATACATGACCACATGAACAATCAAAGTTAAGTCAATGTAAGCTTTCACTTTTTATCACCAAACTAATTATAAAAAAAGCAAAACAAAAAAAATGTCAAATAAAAGAAAAGAGACATTTTTTTTAATGATTTTTTTTAAAAATAAAAAAGAAAAAAATGGCCATTTTTTAATGACCATTTTCTTTAGAAAAATGATGGTTTTAATGTACTTCCATTAGATTCTTCTTGGTTTTTATCCTCATCGGCAGGGGTTGGCTTGCGATCAAAGGAAATATCAAAGGGTTTAATTTCTTGAGCAGCAATATTTTCATCAAAATCGGTGGCAATGACGGTTACTTGTAATTCATCTTCTAAATTTTCATTAATAGATGCGCCAAAAATAATATTTATATCATTCCCTGCAGCATTTTGAATATGATTGACAGCGTCAGTAAAATCATAAAGAGTAGAATTCTTTCCACCTGTGATAGCAATAATTGCACTTCTAGCCCCTGTAATGGAATTTTCAAGTAAAGGGGAAGAAATGGCTTTGGCCGCTGCTTCTTGAGCACGATTGGGACCATTACCAACGCCAAATCCAATCATCGCTGCTCCTTTATTTAATAATAAGGTACGAACATCAGCAAAATCTAGATTAATAAGTGCGGGCATCGCAATTAAGTCTGTGATTGCTTGAACCGAACGTTTTAAAACATTATCGGCTTCTTGAAAAGATTGCCGTAATGGTAAATTTCCAATTAATTGCAAAATACGATCATTAGAAATGGTAATTAAAGTATCAACATATTTTTTTAATTCCTCAATTCCTGATAAAGCATTACTCATTCGCACTTTGCCTTCAAAAGTAAAAGGACGAGTTACAATGCCGATAACTAAAGCACCACATTCTTTAGCTACTCTTGCTACAACAGGTGCTGCACCGGTTCCTGTTCCGCCTCCCATTCCCGCAGCAATGAAAACCATATCCGTATCTTTAACAATTTCACGAATTTCATCTTCACTTTCCAAAGCTGCTTGCAGTCCAACTGCTGGATTGGCTCCAGCTCCTAATCCTTTTGTTGTCGTTTTTCCTAAAACAACGCGATTTTCAGCTTTTGAACAATTTAATACTTGGGCATCCGTATTTAAAACATAAAATTCACAACCAATGACATTATCACTAACCATGCAATTGACTGCATTATTTCCAGCGCCACCAACACCGATAATTTTTATTTTAGCAACACTTTCATAAGTTTGAAATTGATCCATTTTTTACTCCTCCTCGTCATCAAAAATATCGACAAATTTCTTAGATGCTGATTGATTTGCAAATTCATTTGTTTGATTGATAAAATTTGGTTTTTGATTGTCATCTTCTTCACGATGTAAAATATAATCTTTATTGAGTGTGATAAAACGAATAATGGCTCCATAGCAAGGAAGAAATTCATTACTATTCATTCCTAAAACATTTAAATAGATTCCTTTGGCATGAAGATGACAAAGTTGATTAAAATAGGAGACAAAATGACGATAATTCAACCATTTGCCAGAAATTTTAATTTCAAAATGTGTACCAAAATCTTGACCATATTGTTGAATTTTTTCTTGTATTGCTGGAATAATTTTTAAAAATTGTTCGTGAACACATTGAGATATCGTTTGTTCACTCATCATTTTTTGAGGTTGAATGTAAGTTGTGGTAGCTTGGTTCATATCGGTTACAAAATAAGAATCTAAAAGCATAAGTGCCTCTTTTTGATCAATAGAAAATTGATTTTGTAAAGCCACCAAAATTTTCTTTTCTCCAAAATCTAAACGACTACTTTTTAATAAGTGTTGACTTTCAAAATAAGCAAAAGTCAAAGCATCATAATCATAATGGATCAGTAAAAGCGGTTCTTCTTGTTTGGCTGCAACCATACTAAAACAAGTTAATGGCAATAAATAAGCATCTAATAAATCAATATGAAGACGTTGAAAAATATTTAATAATGGAGCCACCAAAGTTGTTGGCAAAGAATGAATATAGGATGTTAATTGTAAGGTATTGGATTGCAAATTTAATGGAATCGTATATAAGGTTTTTCCACTATCTAATACATATTTAATGGGACATTCATCCACTGCTGTTTCGCCATCAGCCAATTGAACATTACGACAATCTAGACGAATTTTTTGAATTTCATTCATACCGATTAGGTGCATCGGTGTTTGGATAGCCATATTGGCACCAGCCATATGGACTTTATGTTGAATGGATGGAAAAATTAAAATCAATTCATCCACTTTAATTTTAAATTTATTTTCTACTTTTTGAAACAATTCAGAAAGACATAAAAGAAATTCATCAGGTTGAATGATATTCCCATCTTGATATCCTTTGGTTTCTATGGATTGGTAAGCAACCACATAGACATTTCCCTTATTAAATTCTGCAACGACAAGTTTTGTATAATGCGTTCCAATTTCAAGTGCTGCATAAGAATTTAATTTCATCAATGTCCCTCCTTTTTATACTTTATTAAAGTATAACACGTTTTAATCAATCGTTAAAGAAAAAAAAGAACCAAATGGTTCTAAATGATTTCTAATTCTAATTCTAAAAGAATTTGATATTTTTTATAGACCTCCTTTTGAATAAGATCAATGAGTTGAAGAATATCTTTTTCTGTTGCAACTCCTACATTTTCGATAAAATTAGCATGTTGTAAAGAAATCATAGCATCGTTGATTCTTTTTCCTTTGAGTTGACAATTTTCAATGAGTTGATATGCTTTTTTTCCTTCTGGATTTTTAAATACACTTCCACAATTTTTTTTATTATTTGGTTGTGCCTGTGTTCGGTATTTGAGCCAATAAGTGATTTCTTCTCTTTTTTGATCTACATCAATTTTATAAAGTTGAAGTAAGGCGCCAACAATAATCCATTTTTTCCTTTTTTGAAAAATGCTTTGACGATATGCAAATTGACATTCACTTTGACTAAGCGTTTTAAATTGACCAAATGCATCAATATAATCGACTTTTAAAATAAAATCGCCAATTGATTTTTGGTGCGCACCAGCATTTTTATAAATAGCCCCTCCTAAAGTGGCAGGAATACCAATTAAAGGTTCCATTCCTCCTAATTGAAATTGTTGCGCATAGATAATTATTTGTGCTAAAGTAGCTCCAGCTTGTGCATAAACATTTCTGCCATCATATGAAATTGCACTCAATTGATCTTTTAAAAGAATAACAACTTTTTTTACATAATGTGTTTGAAATAAAATTTTAGAACCATTTCCTACAATGACATAAGGAATTTCATATTCAATGGCATAATTGATTACTTTTTTTAAAGCATATACCGATTTTGGTATAATTAATGTTTCAATTAAATAGTTAATTTTGAATGTGTTGAGTTCTTTAAAAAAGTAATCTTTATAGATTAAAATATTTTTTTCATTCTTTATTTTTTTTAAAAATTCTTGTTTATTCGCCATCTTTAGCTTCCTCTATGATTTTTAACATTTTTTGACATGGATGATTAATTTGAAGTTCTTTTAAATGTTTTTTGATTCGATAAATCTCATATTGACTATAAAGAATCTTATAGACATATTCTTTTAATTTTTCTGTCGTTAAATTTTTTTCTTCAATCATTAAACATGCCTCTTTTTGGGTTAAAAATAATGCATTTTTATATTGATGGTTATTGGTAACATAGGGTGATGGAATAAAAATACAAGGTTTTTCTGCAGCAATAATTTCACTCATGGTTGTTGCTCCTGCACGTGAAATGATTAAATCACTACTATAAATCAAATCTCTTAAAGGTTCATAATAATGGAATACCTTTAAATGGTTATCTTCAGTGAATACTTGATTTTCATTATTTTTACCTAAAATGACAATAAAGTTGATTTTCTTTTCTTGTACAACAAAATCTTTTATTTTATCTAAAACAGTTGAAGAACCTAAACTTCCGCAAACGATTAAAATCGTTGGCCTTCTTGTTTCAAAAAGGAATATTTTTTTACATTCAAAATTTTCAACAACCGGATTTCCAGTATAGATATATTTCTCATTTTCTTTAATCGGAAAAGATAAAAATACTTTTTTTGCAAATATTAAACTACATTGATTGGCCTTTCCAAAAACAACATTTTGTTCACATAAATAAACCGGAATTTTAAGTTTTTTGGCAGCAAGGGTTGCAATAAAGCTAACTTTTCCTCCAAATGTAATTAAACAATCAAATTGCTGCTCAGCAAATTGTTTTTTTAGAAATTGATATTTTTTATATGAACTCAATGTTGTAGGGACAACTATCCCATGAATGTTTTGCTGTTGATAAATTTTTTCATCAATTTCTTTAAATAAAAAGACACTACATTGATGTTGAAAAGAAGTTGCATATTGATAAAAAGCGATACATGGATAAATATGTCCCCCACTACCACTGCCAATTAAAGCGATTTTCATGTTTGTTCCTCCAATGTTGTATTCATAATTAATCCCATAGAAAACATTAGTAATGTTAAAGAAGAGCCTCCATAGGACATAAAAGGTAAAGTAATTCCAGTAACCGGAAGTAAACCAACGACGACTCCTAAATTAATAAAAACTTGAACAGCAATTAAAGATGTAAAACCAATTTTTAAAAAACTGGCAAATTCATTGGTTGACTGCATCGCACTTTTGAAACATTGATTTAATAAATAGATATAAAGAAAAATTAAAATGAGACTTCCAATGAATCCAAATTCTTCAGCATAAATCGCAAAGATAAAATCGGTTTGCGGTTCAGGAAGATAAAAAAACTTTTGAAAACTTCCATCGATTCCTCTTCCAATTAAACCTCCTGGACTAATGGCATATAACGATTGAATAATTTGAAATCCACTTCCCAAAGGATCTTTCCAAGGATTAAAAAAAGCTAAAATGCGGTCGACGCGATAAGAGGCTGATATAATTAAAAAAGCAAAGGCAAAAGTACCGACCAAACCGATAAATATATAATTTTTAAAACGTGATTTTGAAACCATACACATAATGACAACTGCCGCTAACATGACAAGTCCACTGCCAAAATCTGGTTGAAGCATAATAAGAAAAAAGCCAAAAATTGCAGGAAGTAATAAAGGAATAATCACTTTAACAAATTTATTTGTTTGCAAATAATAGTCCGTTAATTTATTAGCCATATATAAGACAATTGCAATTTTAAAAAATTCAGAAGGTTGAAATAAAAAATCGCCAATGCCAAACCAACTGACAGAACCTCCTCTTTCTACACCTAACCCTGGAATGAGCAATAATGCAAGAAGAACTAATGATAAAAGTAATAAAAGGCCAGTATGCTTCTTTACCTTATTTAAATTTACTTTCATACCAATAAACAACATAATCGTTCCTAAAATTAAAAAGATAAATTGTCTTTTTAAATAGTAGGTGCCATCATTATAGATGTAATTAGCCCATACTCTACTTGAACTATAAACCATATAAATGCCAATAATTAAAATAAGATATAATGGGACAAGAATTTTAAAATTAATCTTATTCTTCATCGTCTTGGCTCCTATAACGTTGAATTAATTGTTCAAAATGATATCCTCGTTCTTGGTAATTTTGATATTGATCAAAACTGCTGGTTGCTGGCGAAAACAAAATGACTTTTTTATCAATTTTTAGTGACGTCGCATATTTAAAAGCTTTTTCTAAATCATCAAAAACAATAATATTTTTAATTTTTTTAGACACTTTATCTTTAATTTGACCATAGACAACTAAGCGATAATAGGATAAATTTTTTAATGGTTTGTAGTTTAATTTTTTATCTTTTCCACCAATAATTAAAATAATATTTTTTTGTGATGGTATATTTTTAAAAGCAAAAATGGCCGAATCAACCGAAGTAGATTTTGAATCATTAATAAATAATATGTCATTCACCCAAGTTTGCTGTTGGCGAAAGGGTAACGGATGAAACTGATTTAAGGTAAGTAAGAAAGTTTTTAAATCAATGTTTAAAATTTGTTTGATTTCATATAGAACTAAAATTTGCGTTTTATAGCATTGAATTTCACTTGGTATATCCATTTTGTAAAATAAAGTAGGATCAATACATCGAATAGTGGCCCTTACTTTATGAATAGGGATTTGTTTAATTGCGGGATTATAAATAAAATAATCGTTAAAATCAGCATATTTATAAATATTCATTTTTGATTGATAGTAACTTTTTAAAGAACGAACACTATCTAAATGATTGGGTGAAAGATTTAAAATTGTACTTAGATGTGGATGATAAAATGTTAAATTTTCTAATTGAAAACTAGATAATTCGACGATTAAATAATCTAAGTTTTTAAATTCGTCTTTATAAGAAAAAATTGGTAAATGAGAATTCCCACAAACAAGCACTTTAAATCGAGCATTTTTTAGTAGTTGCTCAATCAAATGAACACACGTCGTTTTTCCATTTGAACCGGTTATTGCAATCACTTTCGTTTCAATTTGAAAAAGATAAAATAAATCTAATTCAGAGATGACTTTGAATTTTTTTTTGATTTTACGAAATACAGGATGTATTTCACTAATTCCTGGACTTTTAATGACATAATCGATATTTTTTAATTTTAAAAGCTGATTGTCAAACAATAAATCATTGTTTGATTTTTCCTCAATTTTACAAGCAAAATCAACATCTTGATTCATTTCTTTTAAAAATTGAGCAATCGCTTGTGTTGTTTTTCCTTTTCCTAATAATAAAAATCTCATCCCATCACTCCAATCATTGAGGCAATCATTGCTAAAATAAATCCAATCATCCAAAAACTCATGACAACTTTCCACTCTGGAACTCCCTTTTTTTCAAAATGATGATGAATGGGTGCCATCTTAAAAATTCTTTTCCCATGTGAAAGTTTAAAAAATCCAACTTGCAAAATAACCGATACAATTTCTAGTAAAAATAAAAATCCACTAACCAAAATTAACAATTCATTTTTCAATACGATAGCTATCATGGCATAAACTGCACCAATTGATAATGAACCCACATCTCCCATGAATAGTCTTGCAGGATTGAAATTGTATCTTAAAAATCCAGCTAAACTACCAATAAAGGCCATGATAAAATAAGAAATTTCCACTTGTTTATCTTTTAATGCGATGATTAAAAAAGGTAAAATTGCACTAATCATTAAACCTGAGGCCAAGCCATCTAGACCATCGGTGAAATTGACAGCATTTGCCGTTCCCATTAAAACGAAAAGATAATAGACAATTAAAAATGAACCTACTGGAATGCTAATATGAATAAGAGGAAAACTTAATGATTCAATTTGCTCTCTTTGCATTAAATATAAAGCAACTAAACTACCAATCAATTCTAATAATAATCTTAATTTTGCACTTAATCCATCGGAATTTTTGTAAATAATTTTAAAAAGATCATCCATCATCCCTATGATTCCAAAAAATAGAAAAATAAATATAATGGCTAACATTTGATTGTTCAAATAAAATTTTGGTACAAAAAGAAGAAATGAAATGAGTGTTGATCCAATAAGGATGCATCCTCCCATGGTAGGAGTTCCTTTCTTTTTTTGATGGGTTTCAACGATGTCTTTACGAATATATTGCTGCACTTCTCTTTTTTTTGAAAAATAAATATAACCTTTACAAAAAAAACTACATAAAAGAAAAGAGATAATAAAACAAAGCATTAACTTTAAAAAGTCATTCATAGGATTTCAGCCTTTCTAAAATACATTGCTTATCGTTATGCAAAATTTTTTGCTGTTTGATTAATTGAAAATCTTCATTTCCCTTTCCTACAATGGCAATAATATCGTTTTCTTTGGCATGAGTGATACTATAATCGATAGCTTCTTTTCTAGATAAGATGACTTTGGCTTGTAATCCACTTTTTAAAATATCTTGAATGATATCTTGAGGATTTTCATCACGTGGATTATCGTTCGTTAAAATCGTTTTCGTTGCATATCGCATCGCTATTTTTCCCATGATTTTTCGCTTTTGTTTGTCTCGATTTCCTCCACATCCAAACACCAATGTAATTTTGCGTTGATATTGTTTTTTTAAAGCCATTAATAAATTTTTTAATGCATTTGGTGTGTGCGCATAATCTAAAATAACCATAAACTTTTTATCGTATAAAATTTGACTTCTTCCTAAATCAAAGGAATATTCATCTAAAGTTTTTTGAATGATTGCTTCTTGAATATTAAAATATTTTCCTAAAGCATAGGTAGCAAGCAAATTATATTGATTATAAGAAAGAACATCTTCACGACTATAATCTTTCAAAGTATATTTTCCAAATGTTTTACCATAAGTAATAACATTACTATGAACACTTGCTATTAAATCCATCCCCTTTTTATCATCAATATTGATAATGGCCACATCTTTTTTGGATAAGGTTAGAAATAATGACTTTTTCACTTCAAAGTAATTCGTCATATTGAGATGAAAATCAAGATGATCTTGACTAAAATTAGTAAAGACTAAAGCATTAAAATGAATAAAATTGATGCGATTTTCTAAAATAGCATGGCTGGAAACTTCTAAAACTAAATACTGTGGTTTGCTTTTAAAATTCAAAAAATGATGGACAAATTCAATGGGATTTAACGTTGTATTATTGGTTAAAATTTCTTCGTCTCCATATTGAATTTTTCCCGTTCCAATATAAGCAACACGTTGCTTATTATTTTTTAAAAGATGGGTAATCATGGTTGCCGTGGTTGTTTTTCCACATGTTCCACATACACCAATCACAGAAACATTTTTTAACAATTGAGGATACAATATAGATACCATTTGTGATAGTCGATATTTTAAATTTTGAAGATAGATGATTTTAGGATGAAACATTTCTTTATAGGTAAGTACAATACCTACATTTTGAAGATTTTTTTGATTGACATCGGTTAAAGCATCATGATATTGTCCTTTTAAAGCAATAAAAGCGGTTTTTGAATCCAGATGATCATTACTTAAAGATAAATGTGTAATTTTTCCTTTGATTTTACTTTTTATTCCCAATTTTTTCAAAAATTTTTTCGTTTTCATTTTATCATCCCATAAAAACAACGATTGTTTTTCCTTCCTCTAATTTTGTGCCCACCTTTGGCAATTGATCTAACACTTGATCACCCTCACCAATAATCTCAAATTTAAAATATTTGGATTTTAAAGCGCTTCTATCTTTGCCAATGTAATTTTCAACTTCATAGGTTTTTGTATCCATCCATGTATATTCAAATTCAATTCCATCATATTTTTTTTCAACGCCTAATACCATTAATGCATCTTCTAATATATTTTTAATAATGGGACCAATAATCGTTCCACCATATTGGATGGTACTTTTAGGATTATCCATTGCAACATAAACGACAATTTGAGGGTTATCCATTGGTGCTCCAGCTAAAAAGGATAAAATATATTCATTTTCAAGATAAACGCCATTGACGGCTTTTTGCGCTGTTCCCGTTTTTCCACCCACTTTATACCCTTCAATATAAGCTTTTCGTCCACTTCCTTTGGAAACAACACTTTCTAGTGCATAACGCATAAGACCACTTGTTTCTTTACTGATGACATTTTCTCTTTCGATGGCTGTTGGAAAATCAAATAATACTTCTTGTGTACTGGTTAAAATAAGAGATTTTGATATTTTGGGAACGTAAAGCGTTCCTCCGTTAATTAAGGCACAAAAAGCGCGAACCAATTGAATAGCAGTTGTGGAAATTCCTTGCCCAAAAGCAGTCGTTGCATTCTCCAATTCTCCATAGTCTTCATAGTCAAAAAAGATACCACTTGATTCCCCTACTAAATCAACTCCTGTTTTTTTAGAAAAACCAAAAGCCTTAACATATTCATATAATTTTTCTGCACCTAATCTTCTGGATATTTCTACAAATCCAGGGTTAGAAGAATTTTCTAATACTTCTAAAAAGGTTTGTAATCCGTGTCCTCCCTTTTTCCATGATTTGATGACTCTTCCTTCAACAACTACGGATCCAGTATCATAATAAGTATCTTTAAACATATCAAATTCTTTTTCTTCCAAGCCTGCTGCAAAAGAAAATGATTTAAAAGTAGATCCGGGTTCAAAATTCATCCAAATGGGTAAATTACGATTATAAACTTCTTGTGTAGCATTTTGATATTCATTAGGATTATAAGTGGGTCGATTTGAAATTGCTAAGATATCCCCATTATTTGGATTCATCGCTAATGCCATAATAGAATCAGGTTTATATTTTGCATAAGCATTTGTTAATTCTCGTTCCACAATTTCTTGTATTTTTAAATCAACCGTTAATTGTAAAGATAAACCACTTACAGGGCTTTCAATTCGACTAATAAAGCCATTCATCAATCCACCTTTAGCATCCATTTTATAGTTTAAAGAGCCATTTTTACCTTTTAAATAGTCATCATATTTGCCTTCAATGCCAGCTAATCCTTGATTATCAATGCCGACAAATCCTAAACTTGGAGCTAATAATTCATTAAAGGGATAGTATCGCTTTGAATCTTGAACGACATATACACCATCCATTTTTAAATCTGTAATTGCTTTGGCTTGTTCTTCACTGATTTGTCTCCCTTCTGGTGATAATCGTTCAATAGAGACACTTTTGCTAATTTTTGCTAATATTTTTTCATAATCTGCATTTAAAATTTTGGCTAATTTTTGAGCACATTGCTCTTTATCTTTAACTTGAAATGGAATGACAACAACAGACATTGTGGGAAGATTACTCGCAAGAATTTCCATGTTGGCATCATAGATATTTCCTCTAGCTGCCTCTAATGGAAAGCTTCTTTCCCATAATTCTGTGGCTTTTAAAGAAATTTTTTCATATTCAAAAAACTGTGAGTACCCTAGTTTTAAAATGACACAGACAATTAAACCAATCGTAATCACTCTTAAAATATGTATTTTCTTTTTTAGATTATAAAAGATCATCCTATCCCCACATTTCTATAAATTATATGCTGGGAAGATAAAAATTAAAACAAAACAAAAAAAGTATAGCCGAAACTATACTTTTTATTTAAACTATAATAATTCCATTTTTTCTTTTGAGGAAGTTGAACCTTCGCTTTGTAATAATTTATTTTGTTTTCTTTTCTTAAAGTAAGAAATAATGCTAAGTAATAATACTCTTAAAATCAATAAAGAAATAAAGACAGACATCGCAATGACAAAGGCAACGCCCTGATTCATAAAGAAAGGTAAAATAAAACCAATAATTCCTGTTAAAATGGTTGCTCCTAAACTACAAGCTGCAACAATTTTAAAACACCCTAGATATTTATTATCAGCATAATCATCTCCTGATAATTTTGTTAAAATAAACATAAACAAAGCTAAGGCTGCCATAATAATTAAAATCATGGGCATATATCGGAAGATATTAATTGCATAATTGAGCATTTGCGAACTGCGAATATCTCCATAAACACTATCTACTAAATCTTTAATATGTTGCATCATGGCCTCTTCATTATTTTCAACTCTTTCATAATGAAAACGATAAATACCATCAACTTGACGATAAGAACCTTCAAAAAACATGAAAACGTTTTTATCAGTAACAAATGATGTGGTTAAAGATTCTTGTAAAAATAAAATATAACGATCGTGTTCATAACCAAATTCTTTATCTGCATTGGTTTTTAAAAATTCTGTAGCATAATAAGCATTTAAAATCGGTGCAGTATTATAATCGTTAATGACACCAGGTAAGGCATCCCCAACAAATAAATTAATCTTGTTATAAACTTTTTGGGCAGCAGTTAATTTTTCATCCTCATCAATAGCTAAATAGTCCTCTTTTTTTTCACCGCCTACTTCCTCATAATAAGTGGTGGCAAGTGCTAAATATTGCTCTGTATTTAAATCTTCATTGGTGTAATCAATTGAATCAAAGCTATAGTTTTCACGATCAGACATTGGCAATTGTAAATAAGCCAAATGATCAATTTTATTTTCCTTATTATCTTTATGAACATAATAAGCGGTGAAGTTTACATGGGCATCTTTATCTCGAGTATCGACAATAATTTCATATTTTCCTGTATAATCTTGTAATGTTCTCGTATCTAAATAAAGTTTTTTGTTTTTATCTTCTTCTATCGTCACGCCCTCATCTGCACAAAATAATTTTTCTTCTGCAATGGAGCAATTAAAGTTTTGTGAAAATGTATACCGATAGGCTTGTTGATATTCACTAGAGTGATTATAATGATAATTAAATGCGGTATTATAACCTAAACCAAATAAAAAACTTAATATAATTAAAGTTGCAAAAAGAAAAAATAATACGTTCCAAAACTTTCTTCTTGAAGCTTCTTTGGCATCACTATCTAATACGATACTTCCAGATACAAACTTTAGCCAATTGAACATTTAAAATCCACCTCAACTTCTATTTTTTATTTATTATAACATAAATAAAAAAATATACTAGTTTTTTTTATTCTATAAACTTTTAAAATTGAAGTTGATAAGATTTTGTTTCTTTTATTTTATAGTCTAATTGTAATTTATCAGCAATCATGGCAATGAATTCAGAGTTTGTTGGTTTGGCTTTAGCAGCATTTACCGTATAGCCAAATATATGATCGATGGCTTCAATGTTTCCTCTATTCCAAGCAATTTCAATGGCATGTCGAATTGCTCGTTCTACTCTAGATGAAGTAGTTTGGTAATATTTTGCTATTTCCGGATATAAAAGTTTTGTAATCTGTCCTAAATATTCATTATTATAAAAGACATCTGAAATTGCTTTTCTTAAATAGGTATATCCTTTAATATGAGCTGGAATACCAATTTCATGTAAAATTTCTGTTATATCCGCTTGAATTTGGACTTGTATGGTCTCTTTATCCATTTTTTCTTTTGTATATTCGATTTTATTAGATGTGTCTGCAATATTTCGTAGTTTTCTAAATAAGATATCATAAGAAAAAGGTTTCATAATAAAATAATCAATGCCAATATAACCAATTTGATTTAACATCGTTTCACTTGTAAGTCCCGACATGCAAATGACATGTTTAATTTTATATTTATATTTTTCACAAATTTCACGAGCAATTTCTAAACCATCAATATCTGGCATAATTAAATCTAAAATAACAAAATCAATATTTTCTTCACAATTTTGAAGATACTCTAAAAATAAATCACCTCGATCATATTTTCTAACTAATTCAAAATCTGGATAATCTTTCATTACATTTTCAAACATTTTTAATACAGAAAGACTATCATCAACAACAATTAATTTGTATTTATTCATTTTTTATTCCCTCCTAAGACTGACTAAATTATAGTTTTTCTTTTCATTTACTACAAAATTTTACATTCTTAAAATGCTCATTTTTTTATTAAAAAGTGTTAAAAAAGCACAAAACAGGCAAATATTTACCTGTTTTGTCAATTTATTTCATTTCTTGTAACATCCATTGGATATATAATCCATAGCCTTTTTTTACATCATCGACTAAAACATGTGTGACTGCTCCTACAATTTTATCATTTTGGATAATGGGGGAGCCACTCATTCCTTGAACAATCCCGTTGCTCATTTTTAAAAGTTCTTTATCGACAATTTCAAAGGTAATTCCTTTAGGCTCAATGCTTTCTTGTTTTTTTAAATTCGTAATTTTAATTTTATATTTTTCGACTTGACTCCCGTTCATGACGGTCCAAATTTCTGCATCTCCTAATTTGACTTCCTCTATTTTTGCCACTTCTAGACCTTCTTTTTTAGGAATTTTATCAACTTGACCATAAATTCCATATTGGTTATTTTTATCAATGTCACCGATTGGCTCACTTTCATCAATTTCGGCAATTTTTTCACCAGGTGTACCATTTGTACTTTTTTTAATACCAATGATTTCACTATCATAAATATTTCCTGATGTTAAGTCTAATATATCAGAAAAATCACCATCAGAAAATTGATGTCCCAAAGCAGCATAGGTATTGGTTTCAGGATCATAAATCGTGACCGTTCCAATTCCTAAAATTCTTTCTTTCACTAATAATCCTGTTTTCCAAGAACCGTTTGCTGAAGTTTTAATTAATTGCAATGTTTTGGTATAGGAAATATGATCGCGATAATATTTCATTGGTAAACTATATTGCATTTTTTCAACATCTTCAAACACTTTTGGTAAATCAGCCATGGATTCTACTTTTTGGTGATTGACTTCATAAATTAAGTCTCCACGCTGAATATCATTGTCTTTAGATGGATTATAAACCTTTCCATCACTCGTTTGAATGTCATAGGTTCCGGTGACAAGTAAACCATCTGCCTTAATCTCAATGGCAATATTTTCGCCACCTGGAATATAATTTTGAGCATATAAGGCATCTGTCTTGTTTAAGGTTAAAATAGAAGCAAATAAAAAGAGACCTAATATTCGCTTTTTAATAAAAAAACCTCCTTTCACCATTTATAGTTTGTGGGGTAAAAGGAGAAAATATTATACCTGTTATTGTTTGGTAGATAATAGATCTTTTGCTGTATTAATAGAATTTTCGGTGATTTTTTCACCACTTAAAAGTCGAGCAATTTCCATTATTTTCCTATCCTGTGTTAGGTGCTCTACTTTTGTTTGTGTATGATTATTTTTAGTTTCTTTATAAATATATAAGTGTTGGTCACTAAAACAAGCGACTTGAGGAAGATGGGTCACTGCTAAAACTTGGGCAAATTGAGCAATAGAATGCATTTTCTTACCCATTGCCATGGCTACTTTTCCACTCACACCGGTATCAATTTCATCAAAGACAATCAAATCAAGTTCAGTTACCTTACAAAAAATTGTCTTTAGTCCTAACATAATCCGACTAACTTCACCACCTGAAGCAATTTTTACAAGTGGTTTTTGCGGTTCTCCTTGATTGGTTGAAATGTAAAATTCTATCAAATCATTCCCATATTTTGTTAAATGCTCACTTTTTTCAAAATGAACTGAAAAACTAGCCTTTTCTAAGTATAAATCTGCTAATTGTTGCTGTATTTCTTTTTCCAATTGATTTGCGTACTTTTTCCTGCATTTTGTCACTTTATCAGCTAGTTGGAAGCATTTTTCTTTTTGTTTTTGCAATTCCAATGTTAAATTTTCAATTTTTTCTTGATAAGTATAGGCATTTTCAATTTTTTCTTGAATTTCTGTCTTTAATTGAAATAAATGATTGGTTTGATATTTTCTTTTCAATCGATTGGTTTTGGTAATTTGTTCTGATAATTCATCTAAACGATGGGCATCAAAATTTTCAATATTAAACTCTTTTTTTAAAGAATCGGTGACATCTTGAATATCAATATAAGCACTTTCAATTCGATTTTTATAATCCGTAATTTTTTCGGAATTTTCAATTTTTTGGATGGATTTTAAAGCATGATATAAACTGTCTATCGCTTGTTGATTCCCATCTAAATATTGTAAAACTTCTTCCATCATTGCTGCATTTTTTTCAAAATGTTGAAGTTCTTTATATTCCTCAATCATTTTTTCTTCTTCTTGTTCTGTTAAAACATCTTGCAGTTCTTGATATTGGAATTTTAAATAATCGATATCTTTTAAATCCTTACTAGCATTTTCTATAAATTTCTTTTCCACTAATAAATGGCTATATTGATCAAAAGCTTGTTGATATTCTTGTAAATAATCTTTTTGATAGGAACAAATATATTGATCTAAAAGTGGTAAATGTTGATCGGCCTTTAGCAAATATTGACTTTCATGTTGAGAATGAATATCAATTAAAAATTCAGCAATTTGGTTTAAAATATTTAATGGAATGAGATAGCCATTACATTTGGCAGTTGAGCGACCATTTGCATAAATACAACGTTGTAAAATGCATTCTTCGTGAACATCAATATCTGTTAATTCTTGAATGAGTTGTGCATGTTTCGGTTTTAAATAAAGTAAGGCTTCAATCCGTGCCATATCTTTGCCATGTCGCACCATTTCCACACTAGCACGTGCACCAAAAACTAAGGATAAGGCGTCAATAATAATTGATTTCCCAGCTCCTGTTTCACCCGTTAAAACATTAAAGTGATCTGAAAACTCTAATGTTATATCATCTAATATCGCCAAATTTTGAATCGTAATTTGCTTTAACATTATGACACCCCCTTTAATGTTAAAAATGCTTCATCAACGATTTGATCAATGGCAAATTCTTGCTTTTGATAGTCTCTACTAATGAAACATAAATATTCAATATTCCCTTCTTTTGCTCCAATAATTGGAGAATATGTCAACTGATTTAAATAAAATTGCTGCTGTTTTAAAAACTCTTGAAAAGATTTCAATGCTTGTTTATGAACCTTTTTATTTTTGACCACGCCATTTTTGTTGATATTTTGCTTTCCAACTTCAAATTGTGGTTTAAATAAACCTATAATTATTATATCAGAAAAAAGTTCATTTACTTTCATTAAAATGTTTTGAATCGAAATAAATGAAACATCAATGGTAATATAATCAATTTTATGGGAAAAATAGCTCAAATCTATAGATTTAAAATTTATTCCTTCATAATTAGTAACACGTGTATCTTTTTTTAAACTTTCTGCTAATTGGTTTATACCAACATCTAACGCATAAACATGGCTTGCACCCTGTTTTAAACAACAATCAGTAAATCCTCCTGTAGATGCTCCAATATCTAAAACCACCTTGTCCTTTAGATTGATATGAAAAGTATCAATGGCTTTTTTTAATTTTAATCCACCACGCGAAACATAAAGAAAAAGATGATTTTCTTGAATTTCAATACAATCTTCTTCATTGCAAAACAATCCTGCTTTATTCACCAATTGATGATTGACATACACTTTTCCTTCTTGAATTAATTGAAGTGCTTTTGATCGAGAAGGTGCAAATTTTTTTTCAACTAAAAGTAAATCAATTCTTATTTTTCCCATTGGTTTATATCCTTTAAAATTTGTTGGAAAACTTGTGCAGCCGATAAGTGATAATGTTCATATATACGATGCACATTGCCATGTATAATATTTTCATTGGGAACACAAAAAGTTTTAATAAAGCGATGATGTTGATTATAAAATTGTGTAATTGCACTACCAAACCCTTCAAAAACAGAAGTTCTATCATATAAAAATAGTGGTTTGTCTTGAATTGATAACAAAAAGTCTTCATTTAAAGGTTTTAAAAATAAAGGATTGACAACACCAATGTTGTAAATCGAATGTTGAACTTCAGCAACCATTTCTTCATATCCTTCTCCAACAGCAATAATAATTGCTAGATTTTGAGGATGAATATTGTATGTTAGATACTGCTTATAAGCAATTGAGGGAACAGGTTCTTGTTTATATACGGTTGATTTGGAATAACGTATAAAAACAGGCCCACCATGTAAAAAAGCAAAATCAAGACAAGCTTGAACATAGGACGTATTTGGAGGCATTAGAATTGTTACATTTTTTAAAGGATATAAAAAACTGATATCGTAGATACCTTGATGGGTTTCTCCATCTTCTCCAACAATTCCAGCACGATCAACTAAAAAAACGACTGAACTATTGATTCGGGCAATATCATGATTAATTTCATCATAGGCCCGTTGCATAAATGTAGAATATAAAGAAACAACCGGTTTTAATTGAGATAAAGCGAGTCCATTTGCAAAACAGACAGCGTGTTCTTCTGCAATGCCAACATCATGACTTCTATTTTTAAAGTCATTAAATATTCGTTGTAAAGAAGAACCATTAATCATGGCAGCAGAAATCACATGAATTTTTTGATCTTCTTTCATTTTTTGATATAATGCATCTGCAAAAGCTTGAGAAAAAGTAATCATATGTGCATCTTTTTCTTTTTTACTTTTTCCATTATTTAAATCAAATGGTTCTACACCATGCCAAGTGCCAATTTCGTCATTTTCACTATTTTGATAGCCATGTCCTTTTTTTGTTTTGACATGAACTAATATCGTTTCAGGATAATTTTTTGCCTTTTTCAATGCTTTTTCTAAGGCTTTAAAATTATGACCATCTACGGGGCCAATATAGGCAATTTTAAAAGCATCAAATAAATTGATTGAACGAAAAAAAACACAAATTCGATTGATGACACGTCTCGTAAAATTAACAATTGGACGCCCTATTTTAGGAATTTTACCAATAACACCAACATATCCCTTTTTAACTACGCCATAAGTTTGACTTGTCCTAATTTTTGCTAAGGATTTTGCTAACGATCCTACACTTTTAGAAATCGCCATATCATTATCGTTAAGAATAATTATAATTTTAGAAGGTGTTTGTTCTACACTATTCAATGCTTCAAAGGCGACTCCATTAGCAATAGAGGCATCACCAATAACATCAATAATATGATAATGCTCATTTTTTTGATCCCGAGCCACTGCCATTCCTAGGGCAGTTGATAAAGAAGTTGAGGAATGACCTGATTCAAAACAATCATAAGGGCTTTCAGACATTTTTAAATAACCAGAAAGTCCTTGATAAGAACGCAAAGTGCGAAACTGTTTTGCACGTCCTGTTAAAATTTTATGGGTATAAGCTTGATGGCCAACATCAAATAAGAATCGATCTAAAGGTGCATCAAAAACACGATGTAAGGTCATAATTAACTCTACTGTTCCTAAATTACTAGAAAGATGCCCACCCGTTTGGGATACGTTTTCAATAATAAAAGAACGGATATCTTTTGCTAAGGTATTCATTTCTTTATAATTTAACTGCTTTAAAAATGTCGGATCTTTAATTTCATTGATATCCATTCTATCACCTACTTTTTAGAAATAGTTTTGAATAAATACAACTAATTCATTTTTTTCATCAAGATTTAATTCTTGTAATATATTTTGAACTTGATTTTGATAATGGAATAAAATTTGTTGCAAATCCATTCCAACATTTTGCTCATCTTGTAAATCATCTTTGATTTGATAAATCATGCCTAATAAATGAGCCAATTTTTCATAAAGTTGAATTTCTTTTTCTGATTGATTTGCTAATTTTGCAGGTAAAACAAGACAATATTCAAATAATTTACCAGTTTTTAAGCAGTCAATATGGAATCGTTCATTTAAACTTAAATTTGAAGTTTGATGTCTTAAATCCAAAATTTGTCCATAAATCATGCCATTGGAACCGATACAGGCACTTAAACATTGCAATGCCAATATGGTTTCCAAAAGATTTGGATGCTGACTTAATACAAAAAAAGCATCGGATAATAAAGTATCACCAACGAGCACCGCAATCCCTTCGTTATATTGCTTATGTAAAGATGGTTTCCCTCGACGAAAGTCATCATCATCCATACAAGGTAAATCATCATGAATTAATGAATAAGTATGAACCATTTCAATGGCCAATGCAAAAGAAATATAATTTTTATATTCTAAATGATTAGTTTGAAGGGCTAAAAAAAAGAGTTGTGGTCGAATATATTTGCCATTAGAATCTAAACAATATTGGCAGGCTTCACGCAATAAATCATCTTGAATGGAAGCAAAATATCGCTCCATCTCTTTTTTTAATAAAAGAAGTTCAGGATTCACTTTCCTGTACCTCAAAATCTTTTGATTGCCCATTTTCAAAAATCTTTGTCATTTTTTGTTCAATTGCGGTCAATTTTTTTTCACATTCTTGTGTCAATTTGATTCCTTCTTCAAATAAGGAATAGGCCTTTTCTAATTCAACTTCTCCATTTTGTAATTTTTCAACAATTTCTTCTAAACGATTCAAAGCTTGCTCAAAAGTCATTTTTTCTTCCATTTTCAAAAACCTCCACTTTTTCTACTTTAGCTTGTATTTTTCCATCTTGTAAACGCACTTCAAATTGATCTTGGGGATGAAGTTGTTTTGCAAAACGGAGATGTCTATGATTTTGAAAGAGGATTCCATATCCTCTATTTAAAATTTTTAAAGGACTTAGTGTATCTAATTGTTGAACTTTAGAAATAAAAGCAAGTCTTTGTTGTTTTATATAGGATTCAAAACGAATTTGGATTTGTTCTCGATAATGTAAAATTTCTTTTTTTTCATTCGTAATCATTTGCAAACTAGATTGTTGCAATTGATTTTCTAAAAGATCTAAATGCATACGATAAGTTTCATAAATTTTTTCAGGATGCATAAAAATATATGCATTTTTTTGCCGCAATAATTTTTCTTTTTTTATCGATAAAATCGTTTGAATTCCAGTAAACATTTGCTTTTTTAACTGTATAAAATAGTTATAAACGTCTTCTAATTTTGGAGTGGCTTGCATTGCTCCATCTGTGGGCGTAAGTCCACGTTTATCCGCCACAAAATCCGCAATGGTAAAGTCACTTTGATGACCTACGGCTGAAATAATAGGCGTTTGGCAAGCATAAATCGCTCTAGCTACAATTTCTTCGTTAAAAGGCCATAAATCTTCAATGGAACCTCCACCACGGCCACAAATAATGACATCTACACCATAATGATCTGCAATGGCAATTTGCTTGGCAATATCTTCAGCAGCCTTATTTCCTTGTACTAAACTTGGAAATAAAATGATTTGAGCCAAAGGCCAACGTCTTTGAATTGTTTGCACCATATCATGAATGGCCGCTCCATAAGGAGCCGTGATAATGCCAATCGTTTTTGGAAACAAAGGAAGAGGTTTTTTATGTTGAACATCAAATAGTCCTTCTGCTTCTAACTTCTTCTTTAATAATTCATATTTTTGATAGAGTAACCCTATGGAATCAAATAATACCTGATAGGCCTGAATTTGATAGGTCCCTCCTGCTTCATAAACACTAAGACGACCCTTTATTAAGACCAGTGCCCCATCTTTTAATTCTGTTACAATTTGATTGGCATAACTATTAAACATGACAACATTAATGCGAGAAGTGGCATCCTTAATACTAAAATAAAGCGTCCCAGATTGATGTCTTTTAAAATTCGAAACTTCTCCTTTAACAAAAATTTCTCTTAAAAAATAATTGTTTTCTAGATAGGTTTTAACATATTTATTAACTTCACTGACCGTTAAAAATTCTTGATTATCCATAATTTTTGCCCACTTTATCTAATACTGCATGAATGTATTTATAAGATGGATCATCACAATATTTTTTTGCTAAATCAACAGCAACATCAATCGCCACTTGGGTGGGAATCAAATGATTACAAATTTCATTACAAAATAATAATAAGATTGCTTGATCCACCAAAGAAAGACGATTAAAAGTCCATGTTTTAGATAAATATTCGCTAATGATTTGAATAAATTCCTTTTTTTGACGAATCGTTTCAAAAAGAATTTGCTTAAAAAAGGGATCACATTCATCGTAAGGAATTTCCATGGTGTCATTTACAATTTCGTTCAATGACTTTTTATAGGTGGATGGCAATTTGGCATAAAACAAATGTTGATAGATACAAATCATTGCCATCTCATGTATTTTTGTGCGCGAAACTACATTTTCCATATAAAATCCCTAAATTATGCTAAAACATCTTGATATAAAGACCAAAGGATACTAGAAGAAATGTAAAGTTCTTTATCAGTAACTTGAACTTTAAAATCATCTGATAAGGAATCAAAAACATTTAAATCAATCTCTACTACAGTTGAACTATTTAAAACTAAACTTTCTAATGATGTTGCACTATCAAAGGCTCCACGATTAATTTTTGTTAAATTTTCAGAGCCAATAATTTGCGTAACAGTGGCATTACCACTAAATGCACCACCTGCAATGGTCGTTACAGAATCAGGTAAAGTGACAACTGCATCCTCTCCTTTGTATAAAATTAAAATTCCATTGACAATAATAAAGTCATCCTCTGATTGATTTAACCATTTTGTTGCAGCAAATGCCTTGTTTCCTGCGTTTGTTAAAGCGGTTAATGAAGCTGCATCAATTTCTAAATTCGTACAGCCATAAAAAGCTTCATCTCCGATAGTTTCTACATTCTTTAAATTGATGGTGGATAAATTTCTACAGCCATAAAAGGCTCCGTTACCAATGGTTGTAATCGTATCTGGTAATTCAATACTCTTTACAAAAGAATAACCATCAAATGCATGATCTAAAATTATTGTTGAGCCATCTGAAATGATAATTTTTTCTAATGAAGTAGGAATACTATTAATATTATTTCCAAAAGCTGTAAAAGTTAAAATATTACTATTATGTTCAATTTCTTTTAATGAATTGGCACCATACAATACACCTAAATCAAAACTAACATTAAATTCAAAAGTAGCAGATTCCAATAGCAAAGCATAACTGAATGCATATTCGCTTAAATGTAAATCTGTTTCTTTTGGTAAAACCAAATCAGTAATACTTGAACCAGCAAATCCATAACGACCAATACTTTGTAATTGACTATTCGATGAACCAATTGAAATTTGTTCTAAAGAATAACTATATCTTCCAGCATTAGAAAGAATAGAAGTTAAATGTGTTTCAATTTGACTTAAAGCCGTTGTTTGATCATTGGTAATTGTCAAGTTGTTTGGATTTGAAGCCATATTGAATGCAAAAGCATAGTCGCCAATGCTAGTGACTTGATTTGGAATATCAATAGATGTTAATTGATCAAAATAGAAAGCACCAACATCAATGGATGTTAAAGTTTGTGGTAAATAAACGGTTTGTAATTGACGACAATTTGCAAAAGCAGCAAATGGAATCGTTTCTAATTGTGTATTGGCTAGATTAACATGTGTTAAAGATTGACAATTTGTAAAAGCAAATGTGCCAATTTCTTTTAATGAAGTTGGGAATGTAATTGATAATAAGGCACTACAATTATAAAATGCTGAAGTTCCAATACTTTCTAAAACAGAAGAAGAAGGAATCGTGACATTTTGCAATGCCGTACAATTTGAAAAGGCATTGTCTCCAATAGAGACTAAAGTGGAAGGTAAACTAATATTTACAATTCTTCTACCTTGGAATGCTTCTTGATTAATATGTGTTACGCCTTCCGGAATGGTTACATCCGTTGCATTTCCGTTATAAACAATTAAAACATGATTTAAAATGACCATTCCATCTTCAAAAGAAGAAACAAAAGCAGTATTGTTAAATGCTCTTGGATGAATCACTGTTGCCGAAGTTGTAATTGTTCTTAAGTTCGTACAATTATTAAAAGCATTTTCTTGTATGGTATGAATAAATTCTGGCAAATGCATTTGAACTAATGAAGTACAGTTACTAAAAGTATTAGAATAAATTACTTGATTTTCTTGTTCAGCTTGGCTAAATGCATTCGCATCAAAAGAAGCATTTGTTAAATTACGAGCACTTTCAAATGCATTATTTCCTAAATATTTCATTGTGGCAGGCAGATGAATGCTTGTAATTCCACTACTATAGAATGCACGTTCTCCAATGCTTTCTAATTGACTATTGGCTTCAATTGAAAATTCAGATAAATTCGTTGTATCAGCAAAAGCATAATTACCAATGCTTTTTAAAGAAGCAGGCAAAGTCATTTGTACTAATTGATCATTACCTTCAAAAGCATTATTTCCAATGCTTTCTAATTTTGCATTTGCACCAAAAGTAACACTCGTTAAACCATTTCTACCTGTTAAAGTAGCAAATGCAGAATTACCAATACTAATCACACTTGATGGAATGTGTATCGTTTTTAAACTATATAACATTGAAAAAGCAGAATCACCAATGGTTTCTAATTGAGAGTTATTGGTAATTGTAAAAGTTGATAAATTGATATTATAAGAAAAGGCATTTGCACCAATCGTTACTACTGAATCTGGTAATTGGATAGATTCAAGTTTTAAAGAAGTCGTATCTGTTCGTTGATCCAAACGAGAAAAGGCTCCTTCATCAATAGTTTGTAATTGGCTATTTGTAGCAAATTGGAGTGTATGAACATTAGAACAACCTGAAAAAGCATTTTTTCCAATATAAGTAACATTGCTTGGAATCGAAATAGATGTAATTTGTGTATTGCTAGCAAACGCAGAATCATAAATACCTACCAAACTAGAAGGTAATGTAATGGATGTGAAATTTTTATTTTCGTAAACATTATTTGCAATATAGCGAATACCATTATCAACAACCAATTCCGTGCCTGTAGCCGTTTCATCTTTAATCAAAATATTATTGACAATAATTTTATTTTGATTGCGATACCATGGTGTTGATGAAAAAGCAGTAGAATCAATTTCTACTAATTGATTATTTGTATTGTGGAAAGTGATATTTTCAACTTGTGAACAACTATTAAAGGCACTTGCCTTTATTCGTTGTAAAGATTCAGGGAAAGTAACGGTTGTTAATGAAGTATTTTGTGAAAAAGCAGAAGCACCAATGATTTGAAGTTGACTGCCTTCTTCAAAAGTTAAGGTTGTCGCATTGGTGAATTCAAATGCATTTGCACCAATTTCTTGAATGCATTTTGGTAAGCGGATTACTTGCTGATCTGTTTCCGTGACGGAATCAATTTGAGGCCCAAAATAAGTAAATGCATCACCATTCAATATTCTAGAAAAAGCAGAAGCACCAACTTTTTGTAATTGACTATCTGGTTCAAACATCAATGTTTCTAGACTCGATGATTTTCCTGAAGTAATTCTAAAAGCGCCTTCTCCCAATTCTTTTAATGAAGCTGGTAAAACTAAAGATCTTAAAGAAATTGCATCTAAAAATGCACTATCACCAATTGTTGTGACATTACTTTTTCGACCTTCATAATTAAACTCAATAGAAGTTAAGTCATCAATTCTTGAAAAGGCTTCTGTTTCAATCGTTGTAACAGATGGAGGTAAAACCACTGTTTCTAAATAAGTTTCAGAAAAACATAATTCTGGAATCGTAGATAAAGACATATTGGCATGAAAAGTTACACTTTCCAATCTAGAATCATAAAAAGCGCGACTACCTAATGTGGTTAAAGATTGAGGAAAAGCAATGGTTTCAATTCTTGAACCTTCAAAAGCAGAAGTTTCAATTGATTTTAAACCATCATTTAAGGTAATCTCTTCTAAATCAGAGTTATAAAATGCTTCTATACCGATAGATTCAATCGTTGAAGGAAGAATTACACTTCTTAAAGAAGAAGCACTACGAAAAGCTTGATCGGCAATTCGTACGACTGTAAAACCATCAATTTCTGATGGAATTTCAATATCTTCTAAATTTTCTTCATCCGCACTGGAACTAAAGCCTGTGACTTCAATAGTGATTTGATCTGCCGTATTCGTCCCATAATAACTATAAGCGAAATTTGAAGCAGCAGCTTCCTTGTTATAATAAATACTAGAATAAGAAGAATCATCGTATCCTCCTTCTGTACCCAATGCTTTGACACTAATCAAGTAAGCCTTTCCTTCTTCAAAATCATCATAACGATAAGAAGTTTGTGTGACACGACTTTCAATTTCTTTTCCATCAATATTAATGACATAGCCACTTGCACCATAGACAATATTCCATTGAATGGTTGATGTTCTAGAGTCATATGTCAATCCTGTTGGAGCAGTTAATTTTGAATAATCGCTGACAGGATCCTTATCCGAAGAATCTGGATCATTTGTCAACCAGTTATCTGAAGAATTATTACATGCAGTTAGCATTAAAGCGCTACAAATAAACGCAACTGAAAGCCCTCTCAAAAACTTTTTTGATTTTTGTTGTTTCATTTTTTTACCTCCTAAATGAATACTTTCACTGTAGACTATATTTATTATATAATAAATAAGTCTATTTTACTAGAAAAATATAAAAAAGAAAAGCCCTATTAATCTTTGCTCCTCTTTTCAAATTTAAAAATTAATGGATATTTTCAATGTATTGCATTGTTTTTTGTACACATATTTCCATTGCTTTTTGTTTTTGATTCAAATAAGTTACCGTATTATTTTCACCAACAATATCAGAAATGGTGCGAATAATCATAAATTTTCTTTTAAAAAAGGATGAGACATGGGCAATACTTGCTCCTTCCATATCGCAAACCAAAGCTTTAGGAAAATGTTGTAAAATCAATGATTTTTGATCTTTAGTATGGATAAAAGTATCACTACTAACAATTAAACCATGATAATCATTTGCCTCAAGAAGCAAATGTTTTTTATAGGGTTTAAAAAATAAATCCATATTATCGAGTTGCCCAAGTGGTAGTCCAAAGGCTGTTAAATCCACATCAAAATAGGCAACTTTAGAAGAAAAAACAGTTGAAAACAAGGGAATTGTCGTATGCAAAGAGCCCCCAATTCCTGCATTAATGATGAGTTGTGGTTTAAGATAGTTTAGCCAAACGGTTGTTAAAATCGCTGCATTGACCTTTCCTACTTCTGTTTTCACTAAATAAATTTCTTTTTCATGTTTTTTTAAGTAATAATAATCAAATCCTTGATGCAAAAGATGCTCATATTCATCATGATTTAAAAAAGACTGAAGTTCCTCTTGCATAGCAACAATCAATAAAATTTTCATATTAATTGACCTTCACGATGGGATAATTCGCCCAAAGTTTTTCTAATCCATAATGAATTCGTGCTTCTTTTGTAAAAATATGAATAATGTAATCATTTGCGTCAACTAAAACCCATTCACTCGAACTTTTTCCTTCTACATTACGAATAGGAATATCATTGATTTCACAAGCTTCTTTCAATGCTTGTCCAATGGCTAAAGCATGCCGATTACTTGTAACTGTCGTAATGATAAAAAAACGAGCTAAGGGATTGTTTTGACTGACATCAATATAAATGAGATCTTCACCCTTTTTATCTAAAATGGTTTCAATTAAAATTTGCAATTTTTTATCTTCCATTGTCCTTTTCCTTTCTTTTATAATAATCAATCATTAAAACGAGCCAAGGATCTATCCATTTTTGACTGTTTTTTAAGTAACGATATTGATCTTCCATTGTCCAAATAAAAGCTTTATCAATATTTTGGTAGGCCTCTTTACGAATGTCTGCAACTGCATTTGCAAATTCTCTTTCTTCTTCTAATTTATCAGCACAATAAATAATTTTATCTAGTTTAGACATTTTCTTACTAGAACGGCAATGACTAGCTATTGCTTTTAATGTTTTAACATCAGAAATGCCATAGATGGTTTTTGCTAAATAAGCACTTGCATATTGATGATGACAATATTCTGGTTTTTTTAATTTTGTAGGAAAGTGTTGTTCCATAATTTGTCGAATTTCATCTTTTGGCAAAGCTTTTGAGACATCATGCAAAATACCAGCTACATAAGCACGATTCGTATTTTGTTGATTTTTTTGTGCTAGTGCTTTAGCTAATCGTGCCGTAGATAAGCAATGAATAAATAATCGTTCAGGTAAATGAGGCATTAACCGTTCTTTTAAATATAATTCATGCTCTTTGATATATTGTTGAATGGATTCATCAATTTCATCATAATACCCTGCACGAACTTTTGTACTAGAAGCATCAATTTGTTTACCATCAATGATAAGAATATGGTATTTTTGCGCCAATTTTTCATTAATGATATATCCAGGTCTTTTAAAACAGACAAATTGAAATAATTTTGTCAATTGGTCAATCTTATACCATCGCTCTATATTATTTAATTGATCTGCACCAATTAAAAAATAAAATTGATACTGATTTTTATATTTTTTGGTCAAAAGACGAGCGGTATTATAAGTATAAATCAGTTCTTTATTTCGATCTTTAAGTTCAATATCACAAATTTTAAAATTTGGAAATTCTGCTAAAGCCATTTTCATCATGGCTATTCGATGTTTTCCATCTAATAGTAAAGAACCATCATAATTATATTTTCGTGGAATAAACCAAACTTCTTGACATTGCAAATAATTAGATGCATTTAATGCTGCATTAATATGCCCCTTATGAATAGGGTTATACGATCCCCCAAAAAGTAATATTTTAGTTTGTTCCATAAGCATTGATTTCCTTGTTCTTTTTATAAAGAATGATGGTTCGTCCAATGATGAAAACAACCTCAGAAGAAGTAACAGAAGCTAATAATTCAGCTAATTCTTCCTTTTCTAATCCACTATAAGTTTTTAATATTGAAATTTTGATGAGTTCTTGTTTTTTGATGACTTGTTGAATACTTTGAATCACATTTTGAGTAATGCCATCTTTACCTATAAGTACAACTGGCTTTAAGTTTGTTGCCGCTTTTTTTAATTGATTTTTTTCTTTTTTTGTTAACATAATTCCACCTCTTTAAATCATGGCATCGCGAATCGTAATTTGACAATCTTTAAATGTATAAATCATAAATTCTCCGGGTTGCGTAACCGTAACAAAACCAAATCCTTCAATTACAATATCTTTTTTTCCTTCAGTAATCGTAATTGGATAAGCCGTTAAATCATTAAAAGAATGAATTGAATTGACTTTAATAGAATACTGACTAATTAAAGCATCAAAAGTAGAAATGGCATTTTGTAATTTTGTTCGTGTTAAAACACATTGCGGACTATGATAAAAAATAATTCCTTGTTTATTTCCGTTCAAGTAATGAAAACTTAAAAAATTATTGATATGAATCGCTTGGCAAGCATTTAATTGATAAGCCGTTTGAACAATCTTTTTATCTAATTGTAAACGTTTAATGATTCCTTTAGGAAGATGGTGTAAAAAAGAGGTTTTACTTAAAATTCCTGGCGTATCATACAAATCATGGTTGTCATCAAAATGAATTTTTAAAGGCTGTAATGTCGTCCCAGGATAGATACTCGCCACTAATTGACTTTTTTGTTGCTTTCTTTGTTTTAATATTTTTTGAATAAGTGTTGTTTTACCTACATTTTCTATACCAACTAAAGCTATATTTTGATGAGGATATTCGATTAAAATTTGGTCCATGAAAGATTCAATTTCATCTAAAAATATAATTTCTTTAAAATTGAGTTGAAATTTTTTACTCTCTTTACTTATAAAACGGAAGGCCTTTTCTTTAGATATAAAGGTTTGATATAAATCAAAACGATTGACCAAAAGATAAAGATTAGGATAACGTTTTAATTCTTTAAAAGCATTTAAAAATGGTGTTAAAACTAACGGTAAATCCACTAAAAATAAAACAACGTCTTCTTTTTTAATTGATTGATGTACCATTTTAATGGTATGAAAAGTGCTGTTTCCTTCAACAAATTTTCCATAATGTTTTAGTTGATAGCAACGTTTACATAAAAAAGTTTCTCTTTGTAAGGCTTTTTTTTCAATATAACCATCTTTTGTTTCATCTTCAATTTGTAAGCGGGCCCCGCAGCCAGAACAATATAATTCATCCATCATACAAATTCCCTCAAAAGATTCGCTTTTTTAAGTTTTTTACGAACAATTTTATCAATTCGTCTTGGAATAAAAGTAATCCATTGATCTTTATTTGTTTTTCGATCCACTAATAAAACATCAATTCCTGCACGATTCGCACAGACGACATCCGTCATGATTTGATCACCAATCAATAAAATGTGTTTTTTATCCATCGGTAACTTTTGAATCCATTGCAATAATTTTTTAGGATTTGGTTTTTTAGCACGATATAAATAAGGAACGTCTAAAGCTGAAGCAAAGGTAGATACTCTTTTTTCATCATTATTCGAAATTAAAATCAGTTGTAAATGAAGTTTTTTTAGCTTTGTTACCCAATCTGTTACTTGCTTATCTGGCAAAGCAATATAGGGGGAACATAATGTATTATCAATATCACAAAAAATAACTTGATATTTTTTGTCTACAAACAATTGTGGATCAAGTTGCATTAAATCTTTAAAATACCATGTAGGAATCAAGTTTTTATTCATAAACTCACCAAAAATAAGTATAACATAATTTTTTTTGAATACCTATAAAAAAAGCTGTTTTTTTTCTATAAATGATGCTTTATAACATAAATTTCATTTTTTTTTGATATATTAGGATGAGGTGCTATGGATGTTTCAAATCATTATTGAATTATTTAAAAATTTATCTTTGTATGTTGGCTATATTAAAAATGGGGTCTTTCATTCTCCATTAAGTCAAGAAGATGAAGAACGTTATATTAAAATGCTATTTTCTGAAAAAAAAGAAGAAGCCAGAACAAAATTGATTGAACATAATTTACGTCTTGTTGCTCATATTTGTAAAAAATATGAAAATTGTAACGAACAATTTGATGATTTAGTGAGTATTGGAACAATTGGTTTAATTAAGGCCGTTGATACATTTAGTGAAGAAAAAGGTAGTAAATTGGCAACTTATGCTGCCCGGTGTATTGAAAATGAAATTTTGATGCACTTAAGAAGCACGAAAAAAATGAATAATGATGTCTATTTGTTTGATTCAATAGGCGAAGATAGTGATGGCAGTGACATTACTTTAATGGATGTTTTACCCGCTCCTGTTGAAGATTTATCAGAAAAATTAGATAAAGAAAATAACATTAAATATTTAACGCAATTTCTTAAAATTCTTGATCCAACCGAATTAAAAATTATTTCTTATCGCTATGGATTAAATGGCAAACCAGAAATGACGCAAAAAGAAATCGGGAAAATGTTTAACATTTCCCGATCGTATGTTTCTCGAATTGAAAAACGGGTATTAACAAAGTTACTTTTTGAATTTAGAAAAAATGGATTAGCCTAATCATTTAAATAAATCGTCAATAGAAATATTGGCGTATTTTTCTTTTTTACTAATTTCTTCATCTTGAATCTTATCATCAAATTTAGCAAATGAAGGATCTTCTTTTTTGATTTTTTTGGCTTTGATTTTTTGATCAATATAAGTTGTTTTAGCGATGGTTATAGCCTCTACTTTTTCTCTTTTTTCTAAAGTTAAAAAGGGCTTAATAATTTTATCAATCGGTTGATAAGGAACATCATCCACTAAAACATCCATCGATTTAAAATTTGTAACAACTTGTAAAATATCCCCTTCATTATAAGTAATAATGCCTACAGCATCGTGATGATCACTTCTAAAGGATTTAAAAGACAAGGTACCAACCGTTGTGCGATTGGTTTGATTAATATAGCGAGGATAAACGGGCTTCAATCCGCCTTTATCCGTAACTACCATCATATTCATTTTCTTTTCTTCATCTAATGCAATACCGCCAACTAAATCACAATCTAAGGCACGAGATCCGCTACGCACGCCACCAGCTTTTAAACCAACAATACCGACTTGATTTTCATCATAGCGAACTAATGCGCCATTTTTATATAATACAACAATATCGCATCCACCATTCGTTAAAAAGGCAGCAACTAAATTTTCACCTTCTTGTAATCTAAAACAAGAAACGGCTTTCGAATAACGTTGTAAAACAAATTCAGAAAGAGCGGTTCTTTTAATGCTTCCTTTAGAAGAAGCTAAAGTGATATATAAATCATCGCGGAATTCCTTGACAACAAAGGCATTGATAATCTTTTCATTGGATGGAAAAGAAGCAATTTTATTGATGTGAACGCCTTCATCTTTCCACTTATTTTCAACTAATTCATAAACTGGAAGATACATAAAATTTCCACCACTAGTAAATACGAGTAAAGTGTCTAACGTACTCGCTTGAGAGATAGCTACAATCGCATCCGTTTGTTTATAACCTGGGAAGGTTGAATTACTACTATTATAAGATTTTAATTGACTCCGTTTTGCATAACCATCTCTAGAAATCGCAACCATAACATCTTCTTTAATGACAGTAGAGACTTTATCGATGACAATTTCTTCAATTTCATCTTTTAAAACGGTTTTTCGAGGATGCCCATATTTGCTTTTAATTTCTTTTAATTCGGCAATCATGACATTCTTCAAAGCGGATTCTTGGGTTAAAATTTCTTTTAATTGAGCTAACTCTTGATGTAATAGTTCTTGTTCTTCATTTAATTTTGTGATATCGGTAGAAGATAAGCGATAGAGTTGTAACATTAAGATGGCTTCAGCTTGTTTTTCACTAAAACCATATTTTGCAATAATATTTTCTTTGGCATCAGCCTTATTTTTACTTTTCTTAATCGTATCGATTAATTCATCTACAATGGAAATAGCTTTAATTAAGCCGTCAATAATGTGCAAACGTGCTGTTTTTTTATCAAAATTATATTGACTTTTTCTTAAAATAACTTCTTTTTTAAATTCAATATAAGCATCTAAAACCGCTAATAATCCGACTTGCTTTGGTGTCTTATGATCAATAGCGACCATATTATAACTATAACTCGTTTGCAAGTCACTTTCTTTATAAAGATAATTTAAAATTAATTGAGCATCAGCCTCATTGGTAATATCAATGACAATTTTTAATCCATTACGGTCACTTTCATCACGAACTTCGACCATTCCCCAAATTTCTTTGTTAAAACGAATTTCATCAATTCGTTTGACAAGTGCAATTTTTATGATGTCATAAGGAATTTCGGTTATGACAATTTTACGATTGTTTTTTTCTTCAATGACTTCGGCCTTGCCGCGAACAACAATTTTTCCTTTTCCTGTTGTAAACGCATCTATGATGCCTTTTTTACCAAAAACAATCCCTCCGGTTGGAAAATCAGGCCCCTTAATGAGTTCCATCATGGTTTCTAAACGGCAATTGGGATTTTTAATACGATGAATCGTTCCATCGATGACTTCGGATAAATTATGAGGTGGAATATCAGTAGCAAAACCGGCAGCAATTCCTTTCGCGCCATTAATAAGTAAAGCAGGAAAACGAGTTGGTAATACGGTTGGTTCTTTTAATGTATCATCAAAGTTAAACGTAAATTCAACGGTATCTTCATCAATATCTTTTAATAATTCCATTGCCACAGAAGATAATCGTGCCTCAGTATAACGCATTGCAGCAGCCGGGTCATTATCCAAAGAACCATTATTTCCGTGCATATCAATCAAAACTTCATTACTTTTCCACCATTGACTCATTCGAACCATGGCATCATAAATCGAACTATCGCCATGTGGATGATATTTTCCCATGACATCCCCAACAATACGAGCTGATTTTTTATACGGCGTATTGGCAACAATCCCTAATTCTTTCATGCCAAAAAGAATTCGTCTTTGAACTGGTTTTAAACCATCGCGAATATCCGGTAAGGCTCGATCTTGAATAATATATTTAGAGTAAGCACCAAATCGTTCACTAATGATATCTTCAAAAGGTCCATAAATCATGGAGGTGTCTGTATTGGTTACAAATTCGTCATCCACTTTTGTTTTTCTTGTAGCCATTTTTAGTCACGCTCCTTTGCAAAATCATCTTCTAATGTAAAATGAACATTTTCTTCAATCCATTCTCTTCGTGGTTCTGGTTTATCTCCCATTAAAATGGACAAACGGCGATCTGCGATCGTGAAATCTTCAATATCTACTCGTAATAGAGTTCTGGTTTGTGGATTCATGGTTGTTTCCCATAATTGATCTGCATTCATTTCCCCTAACCCTTTATATCGTTGAATATAAGCATTTTCTCCAATTTCTTTTTTTGCTTTGGCTAAGTCTAAATCATTCCAAGCATATTTAAAAACTTCACCTTTACTTGTCTTTTTAGAAACTTTATAAAGAGGAGGTAAAGCAACATAGACCATTCCATTTTCAATTAATGGTCGCATATATCTAAAAAAGAAAGTAAGCAATAAAACTTGAATATGTGCACCATCTGTATCAGCATCGGTCATAATAATAATTTTGCCATAGTTAGATTCTTTAACATCAAAATCTTGACCCACACCTGCACCAATCGTATAAATGATGGTATTAATTTCTTCATTTTTCATTAATGTTGCCACATTTTGTTTTTCAGAGTTAATAACCTTTCCTCTTAATGGCAAAATAGCTTGATATTTAGAATTTCTACCTTGTTTTGCACTACCACCAGCAGAATCTCCTTCGACCAAAAATAATTCATTTAATTTTTGATCTTTACTTTGTGCTGGAGATAATTTATCGCTAATAATTCTTTCTGTCTTTACTTTTTTTCCAGAACGTGCTTCTTCTCTAGCTTTACGTGTTGCTTCACGAACTTGTTGTGCTTTAACTGCTTTTCCAACTAGTGTAGTAGCGATTTCTTTGTTTTCTTCTAAAAAATAAGATAATTTTTCATAGACAATATTTTCGACTACTGTTCGAGCAATTGGAGTTCCTAATTTACTTTTCGTTTGACTTTCAAATTGCAATAAACTTTCTACAATCTTTACAGATAAGACAGCGTTAATTCCTTCACGAACATCGCGTCCATCTAAATTTTTATCTTTTGCTTTTAATAAATTATTATTTCTTGCATAATCATTAAACGCTTTAGTAAAAGCTGTACGGAAACCCACTTCATGAGTTCCACCATCTTTGGTGCGAATATTATTAACAAAAGATAATACATTGCGATCATCATCTTCATAATTATCACAATAAACAAAAGCTAAATCCACTTTAATGCCATCTGATTCGCCTTGAATCGTGACAATTTTATGAAGAGGTGTTTTCCCTTCACAAATAAATTTAACAAATTCTTCAACACCATTTTCATAGCAAAAAATTTCTTTTTTATTAATAATTTCATTTTCAAAAACAAATTTAATCCCTGGCATTAAAAAGGCCGTTTCTCTTAATCTTTCGCAAATTAAAGTATGTGAAAAAGTAGTGGATGTAAAAATATTGGCATCAGGTTTAAACCAAACCGACGTTCCACTGCGTTTATTGGCAACAACAGGAAGTTCTTTTAATCCTGAAACAATTTTTCCACCTTGTTTAAAATTAATTTCATAAGTTTTTCCGTCTCGAATAATGGTTACTTTCATCCATTCTGATAAAGCATTGACAACAGATGCACCAACACCATGCAATCCACTTGAAGTTTTATAACCGCCATCTTCTGAAAATTTTCCGCCAGCGTGTAAAACTGTATAGACGACAACCGGTGTCAATTGACCTGATTTATGCATTCCTACTGGGACACCACGTCCACTATCGGTTACCGAAACAGAATTATCTTTATATAATTTGACGACAATTTCTTTTCCAAAGCCAGCCAAAGCTTCGTCGACAGCATTATCTACAATTTCCCAAAGTAAGTGATGTAATCCGCGCGAATCAACAGAACCAATATACATTCCGGGTCTTTTTCTGACGGCCTCTAACCCTTCCAAAATTTGGATATCATCATCATTATAATGTGTAGAAACTCTTTTTTCTGCCACGACAACCACTCCTAACTAATTTATTATATCGTATTTGAAATCTTTTTATCAAGAAAAAACAACATTGAATTTCATGGCTAATTGTTATATGATAATAAAGAAAAGATAAAGAAAATGGGTGAAAATATGTTTGTAATTTTACTAGCGTTATTTATAGCTGCCATATTTGGTTACTTAATTGGATCCATTCCAAATGCTTTGATTATTGGAAAAATTTTTTATAAAACGGATGTAAGAACGCAAGGTTCAGGAAACTTGGGGGCTACAAATGTTGCACGAACTTTGGGGGCAAAACCTGGAATTATTGTTTTAGTTTTAGATATGCTAAAATCCATATTCACGAGCAATGTGATGTATCTTGTTGGTCTTTATCTTTTTAAATTTGATAGTAGTTTTTGGCTTGCGATGCTATTTATCACTGCTGGATTTATGACATGTATTGGCCATTGTTTTCCTTTATTTGCCCATTTTAAAGGAGGAAAAGCGGTTAGTGTCATTGCTGGCTTTGCCATCGGTTCGAATTATATTATCACATTAGTGGGTCTTTTCATTTTTGCCCTTACCTTTGCTATCAAAAAAATTGTTTCTTTATCTTCCATTTGCATGGCTTTATTTACCTCCGTTCTCTCCTTTATTCCATTTTTTTATGAGGGATTTTATCTTTATCCAAAAGAACATGGATTATATTATTCCATTACTCTTCTTGTCATTAGTATTCTTTTAATCATTCGACATCAAAAAAATATCATCAAATTATGGAAAGGCGAAGAAAAACCATTTCAATTTGCAAAAAAGAAAATAAAAGAGTAAAAAAGCCATTTAAATGGCTTTTTTCATATTAACGTTGTTGATTCATTGCATTCATGACTTGACGTATTTGCGCTTCAGATGGGGTTCTTCCCATTTGTTTAAACATAACGCGAATCATTTTTTCATTAATCGGAGGATTCTTTTTTAGACTCCGTTTAAATAAACTTCTTGCAACAAAAAAACCAATAATGCCACCCACAACAAGTCCGATGGCACACCATAAAATTGAATTACCGACAGCACTAAAGATGATCATCTTGAATCCCTCCTTTTTACCTTCGCATTCATTGTACTATAAGATTTAAAAATAAACAAGCACTCATTGTTTTGATTTTAGAAATTTCATCGTTTTGTCCTTGAAAAAACAAATTATATATTATATAATTTACTTCCTGAAAGGTAGTGTTAAAAATGAAAAAAAGATTATTTTTATGGGTCGGTTTATCATTGATAACGTCTCTTTCATTAGCCGGTTGTCAACAAAAAACATTGAATTCCAATACGATTCCTTCAAACTCAACGACCTCTAATTCTTCTAGCATTGAAAAAGAACCAATGATTATTCCTGAAAATAAAGCTACAGATAGTGAATATGCTTTTGAATTTGATAGTGTTACTTTTTCACCAAGTCCAACGCCTTCTTCTGGAACCAATTATTATACACCTGAAGATTTTGCCTTTACATATAAAGAAGTTCGTGATGGAGAAATTTATTTTGATCCTGCAACAACTGGAAGTCAACGTATTTTAGTGATTCCTGTTAAATTCCAAGACGATGCAACAATATCTTCTTGTCGCAATTATGTTGGTGGATGCGACAAAGCATTAACTGATATTGAAAAAGCCTTTTTTGGAGACCCAAGTTATACGGGATGGGAATCCGTTAGTAGTTATTATTATAAATCAAGTTATGGTAAATTAAAATTACAAGGTCGCGTGACGGATTGGTTTACAGTTGATAAAACAAGTCGTCAAGTTAATGGTTTATCTACACAAATCTATGCCGACCAATCTTATTATGTTTTAAGAGAAGCGGCAAAATGGTATGAACAAAATTATGGCGATTTAGAATATTATGACCAAAACAATGACGGATATGTAGATGCGATTTGGCTAGTTTATGATCACCCTTATAGCACATTAGGTAATAATATTTGGTGGGCTTATACATTCTGGGATTATCAAAATACAGCTAGTGGATTAAAACCTTATACTTATGCCTGGGCAAGTGTTGACTTTTTATATGAAGGGTTATATCAACAAAATGGAGTTGCTGTTGCTGATGCCCATACTTTCATTCATGAAACAGGGCATGTTTTAGGTTTAGATGACTATTACAATTACGATGAAAATAGCACATATGGAGCTGCTGGAAAAATTGATATGATGGATTATAACATTGGCGATCACAATGCTTATTCTAAAATGCTATTGGGTTGGACGATGCCAAAGGTCGTCACTGGTGATACGACCATTACCATTGCCCCTTTTGAATCAAGTGGGGATTGTATTTTAGTCCGTGGAGATTCAACATGGAATCAAACTGCAATGGATGAATACCTTTTAATTGAATTTAGTACGCCAACTGGGCTAAATTATTTAGATTCTTTGCAACCTTATACCGGTGGTGTGCAACATTTTACAGAATCCGGAATTAAAATTTATCATATTGATTCTCGTCTTGGTGTTTTTGATTATTGGGGTAACTTATCTTATTACACGGATACTTTAATCGGAGAACCCTCTATTGTCCATTCTAATACTACACAAGACAGAAGCACAGATGAGTTTTTAATTCATCTTTTGGAAGCAACCGGAACGAATACTTTCCAATATGGAAGATCAGCAACCAATGAAACATTATTCCAAAAAGGAGATACATTTACTCCTAGTCAATTTGCAAACTTCTTTGCCAATGGCACACGTTTCAATGATGGAACAGAAATTGGTTATTCCATAACCATTGATGAAATTACAACTAACAGTGCTACAATAACTTTTAAAAAGGTCTAAAAAGTGGATTTACAAATCCACTTTTTTTAGACAGTTATCAAATTTATATCTTCACTTAATTGTTGATATTGGCTCAATAAAGAATTACATTTTTTAAATAAGATTTGGTGCGGATTATCATATTCATAACAAATATAATGTTCATAAAAAATCATTTGTTCAAAGATTTCCTCTCCAACAATGAGATGAATCACATTTTCGGCCACTGTCAATTTTTCTAAATCATGGCATAAATTTTTACATTGTTGTAAAATAACTGGAATATTTTGCTTTTTTAAAACAATTTCTAATTGTTTTTGACATGATTCTAAATGAAAATTATCAAAAAGATTTTGAATAATGTCAGGACTTAATTGTTTGTCATAAGGTTCATTCCATTGATAAAATATAACTTTATGCATTAAAAAACACCTCTTTTTCTTTTTTTTATTATAAGAAAAAGAAGTGTCGAAAAATCGCAAATGATAAGATTTATAACATCTTTTTTACTTTTTGAACAATTGTTTCTACATCAAAATGGAAATAAGCGATGACATCTTCTGCTTTTCCGCTTTTACCAAATTCATGCATGCATAGAGTTTCTTTAGCGTATTTATGCCAACCAAATTCACTGGCCATTTCAATCGCTAATCGTTTTTGACAATAAGATGGCAAAACTTCTTCTTGATAATCTTTTGATTGTTGTTCAAAAAGATAAAAAGAAGGCATAGAGACGACGCGAACATCAATATTTTCTTGCTTTAAAGCTTCTTTTGCTTGATAAGCTAAACCTACTTCACTGCCTGTTGCAATTAAGATGGCGTCTAGTTGTTTTTCTTCTGGCGCAATAACATAGGCCCCATATTGAACTTTTTTTGCACTAGACAAAGGCAATGTTGTTAAATTTTGTCTGGATAAGATAATGGCTGTTGGTGTATGTTTAGAACGAAGCGCAATTTCATAAGCGCCACGCGTTTCATTGGCATCGGCTACGCGAATCGTGTTGACATTTGGAATCGAACGTAAAGTAGCTAATTGTTCTATCGGTTGATGAGTTGGACCATCTTCTCCGACAGCAATACTGTCATGAGATAATAAATAAGTTACTGGTAATTCCATAAGTGCAGCCATCCGAATCGCTGCTTTAAAATAATCCATAAAGACTAAAAAGCAGCCACAATAAGGTTTAATTCCACCATGACTTGCAAGCCCATTGCAAATACAAGCCATCGCAAACTCACGAATGCCAAAATTGATATTGCTTCCTTCATAATGATTGGCATCAAATGTTGTGTGGTGATCTAAAGCAGTCATGACTGATTTTGCTACATCTGCTGAACCACCAAAAAGTAAAGAGGAATGATCACAATAATAATTTAAAAATTCTTTAGAAACATTCCGTGTTGAGTTTTGATAAAATGCAGGATACGTTTTTGCATTTAAAAAAACTTCTTCTGGAATTTGGTTCTCTAAAATGCTTTTTAAAACTTTTTGTTGATTTGCGTCCATGGATTGAACTTTTTTATTGTAATCCATATAAGCTTGAATGCCTCTTGCAACATAAGTTTCTTTATAATAATCTTTGACCTCTTCAGGAATATAAAAAGGTGTATCTGGAATTTGTAAAAATTCTTTTAATTTTTTTGTTCTTTCCGCCTTTAAAGGGGCACCATGAACGGCACAAGTTCCTTGTAATTCACTACCATATCCAATCACCGTTTTACAAATAATCAGTGTTGGTTTTTCTTGTTGTAATTTAGCTTGACAAATGGCTGCATCAATCGCTTGAACATCATTGCCATCGGCAACCTCTAAAACATTCCAATTCATTGCTTCCGCTTTCATTTTTGTATTTTCAACATTAGATTGACTTAAAGGTCCATCTAAAGTGACATCATTATTATCATAACAAACAATTAATTTATTGAGTTTGTATAATCCAGCTAAAGACATGGCTTCAATGGCGCATCCTTCTTGTAAATCGCCATCACCACATAAAACATAAGTGTAATGATCAAAAACATCTAAATCAGGATAAGTCGCTACTAAATGTCTTTCGGCCATAGCAAGACCTACTGCAGAGGCAAGTCCTTGTCCTAAAGGACCGGTTGAAACATCCACTCCATCTGTTAAATTTGATTCGGGGTGTCCTGGTGTTTTCGAGTTTAATTGCCGAAATTGTTTTAAATCATCCATTAAAACGTTATAGCCACAAAGATGCAATATGCAATAAAGTAAAGATGAAACATGACCCGATGATAAAACAAAACGGTCTCGTTTAATCCATTTAGAATCAATCGCCGTACTGACAATATGTTTGGTAAATAATGTATGTAAAATTGGTGCACTTCCTAAAGCCATTCCTGGATGACCCGAATTAGCTTTATCAATTACATCCATTGCTAATCCTCTTAATGTCTGAATACAAAGTGTATCTTTATCCATTTTTTTCCCTCTTTTCTTTAATTTTTTGTGGTGTAACATCATTTCCTAGGGCATCAATGACTTGAATATGCTCTAATTGTTGACGAAATCCTTCTCTGAACTGTCTCAAATATTCTTTGCGAAGATTGGCTTGTTCTTGTTTTTCTTCTGCTGTTAATTCTTTTTTATTTGCTAGTTCATTAATGCGATCCAATAGTTTTTTATCCATTCTTTTTCACCCTATTGCTATTATATCCTTTTTTTTAAAATAAAAAAAGAAAAAGTCAATTCTTTTTGAATTGACCTCATTCAATTGGTTTTAAAAAACAACATCTTTTTTTATGATTAATGGCATCAAATGTTTTCCATAGACTTTGAACAGCAATATTATCTTCTAATTCAGGTCCAGTTTCTGCATATTGAATCCCATTTTGAATCGCATTTTGAATCGCTTCTTCAATGATAAGCGAATTGACACCTTTATTTTGATATTCTGGATCAATAGCGACAAATAGCATTTCAAGGACTTTAGAATGCTTCAAGGCACTTAAAAAAGGAATAAAACCAAATGGGAATAAACGCCCTTTTATCTTTTTAGCAGCTAGTGCAGGAGATGGAATCATTAAACCTAAGCCAATAATTCGATGGTCTTCTGTTTCCACTAATTGCAAATAATCTAAATTAATAAGGGGCACATATTGTGCTGCCAAATGACGAATTTGATTGTCATCAATTTGAACATAGCCATATAAATCTTTATAGCAACGGTTCACTAAATGTAAAGCCTCAATGACATAATTTTTAATTTCTCTTTTACTTTTCAAATGAACAATTTTTAATTTGTATTTCTTTTCAACATGCCGAGCAATACGGGTAATTCTAGGATCAACAGTTTGAGGAATCATGATTTTATATTCATTCCAAAAAGCATCCTCTACAAAACCTAATTGTTTTAAATGATCAACATAGTAAGGATAAGAATACATGGTAATAAACATGTTCATTTGATCAAATCCCTTTATTAAAAGTCCTTCTTTATCTTGATCAGAATATCCTAAAGGGCCATTAATTTCTACAAGTCCATTTTCTTTTCCCCAATTTTCAACTGCTTGGATTAATGCTTTTGTCACTTCAATGTCATCAATCATATCAATCCGATTGAAGCGAACACGTTTTTGATTGTAACGTTGGTTGGCATGATGATTAATAATGCCAAAAATTCTTCCAACAATTTTTTTGTCTTTATAGGCTAAAAGTAATTTAAAATCACAATATTTGGAAGCAGGATTCTTTTTAGGATTTAAACAATTCATTTCATCCATATAAAGACATGGCGAAAAATAAGGACAATCCTTGTATAATTGATTTGGAAATTGAATAAATTTTCTTAAATCTTTTTTTGTTTTGACTTCTTTAATAGTAATCATTGCGTATCATTCCCTTCTTTTTTTACAATTTTTATTCCGAGTTCATCTAATTGTTTTTGATCCACAATCGTTGGTGCTTCACTCATTGGACAAACTGCAGAAGCATTTTTTGGAAAAGCAATCACATCTCTTAACGAAGAGGAATGATTAAGGATCATTGCAATACGGTCAAGACCCAATCCCATTCCACAATGTGGAGGCGTTCCATATTTTAAGGCTTCGACAAAAAAGCCAAACTTCACATGAATATCTTCATCACTTAATCCTAATTTTTCAAAAACCTTTTGTTGCATATTTTGATCAAAAATGCGAAGGCTTCCGCTTCCTAATTCATAACCATTTAAAACAATATCATAAGCATTTGCTCTAATTTTTAAAGGGTCACTATCCCAATATTTTTCATCTTCAACTTTATAAGCGGTAAATGGATGGTGGGCTGCATTTAATTCCCCTTCTTCATTATACTCAAACATTGGAAAATCTACAATCCATACAAATGCATATTTATTTTCATCAATATAACCAAAGTGTTTTGCTAAATGATTTCTTAAAGCACCTAAAGCGGTAACCGTTGTTTTCCATTGGTCGGCGATAAAAAAGAATAAATCTTGATCTTTTAAGTCTAATTTTTGCATCAATGCTTCTTTTTCATTTTCAGTTAAAAGTTTTGCACTACTTCCTTCTAAATGATGATCGACCATTTTAACAAAGCATAATCCTTTCGCTTTATATTTTTTTACTAAATCGGTACAATAATCTAAATCTTTTCTAGAAAAAGAAGTAGTAGCCGAAACTTTAATGCCTTTAACACATTCACTTTGTAAAAAAGAAACCGTCGTATCTTTAAAAATGGACGTTACATCTTCTAAAGGCAAATCAAAACGTAAATCGGGCTTATCAGAGCCATATCGGTTCATGGCATCTTGCCAAGTTAAACGCGGAAAAGGAGTTTTTAAATCCATTTTCATGACTTCTTTAAAGAGATGAACAAATAATCCTTCCACTAAAGAATAAAACTCTTCTTGACTAAAGAAACTAACTTCAAAGTCAATTTGTGTAAATTCCATTTGCCGATCTGCTCTTAAATCTTCATCACGAAAACAACGAGCAATTTGATAATAACGTTCAAATCCTGCAATCATTAATAATTGTTTAAAAATTTGTGGAGATTGCGGCAAGGCATAAAATTTACCCTTATTGACACGACTTGGAATTAAATAGTCCCGCGCTCCTTCTGGAGTCGTTTTTGCAATAATCGGTGTTTCGACTTCAATAAAATCAAGATGATCAAAATAAGATCGTACTGATTTTGTAATTTCATGACGTAATCGTAAGGCTTTTTGCATACAAGGACGTCTTAAATCTAAATAACGATATTTTAAACGTGTATCTTCTAAAGCATCCGTTTCATCAGCAATAATGATAGGAGGTGTTTCAGAAGTATTGATAATTTGTAAATCTTCAACTTCGATTTCAATTTCACCCGTAGGGATGTTTTTATTTTTATTACTTCTTTCAATAACTTTTCCTTTGGCATATAAAACATATTCATTTTTAATTTTACTCGTTAAAGTGGCAAATTTTTCATCACAAACCAATTGGGTAATGCCTTCTTTATCGCGTAAATCAATAAAAACTAATGAGCCTAAATTTCTTTTTTTAGCCACCCAACCTTTAAGTTCTACCACTGTTCCAACATCTTTTAATCGCAATTGATTATTGTTATGGGTGCGATGCGCTAAAATCATTTTAAAACCTCCTTGAAATAAGGAATCATCTCATCTAAAGAAATGACTTCTTGTTTTTGTAATTTTAAATCTTTGATGGCCACTTGTTGGTTTTTCAATTCATCTTCACCAAAAATGACCGCGTAATGAAATTGATGTTTTGCTGCATATTTAAACATGGAAGAAACGCTTTTATGTTGTGTTTCCATGGTTACATAAAAACCAGCTTGTCGCAATTGATGACTCCATTGCATCGCAATCGATTTTAAAGAATCATCTAAAGTAAGCACATAAATTTCTTTTTTTAAAGCATAGGCTTCTAATCCAAATTTTTCTTCTAAAAGTAAAGCCAAGCGGTTAATACCTAATCCAAAACCAACACATTCTAAATCTGGTCCACCTAATTCTTTCATTAAATCGCTATAGTGTCCACCACCACCAATGGTATAGACTTTTCCATCTTTTCCATGAATTTCAATTTCAAAAATTAGACCGGTATAATAATCGAGTCCACGAACCAATTGAGAATCAACAACAAAAGGAATTTGTTGAGCCTTTAGAATTTTTTTGGTTTCTTCAAAAATTTGACTGGATGATTCATCTAAAACAGAAAGGGCAGTAGGGATATCTTTTTGTTTTAAAAAGAAATCTTTATCTACCTTACAATCTAAAATGCGTAAGGGATTGGTTTGTAAACGTTTTTGACAATCTTCACAAAGTTGATTTTGAAAAGGTAAAAAATAATCTTTTAAAACATCACGATATTGTTTTCTACAACTCGCATTCCCAAAAGAATTGATTTTGACAACATATTGATCAAGATGCAATTCCTTTAAAATATCACTAATCATTAAAATGGTTTCTACATCATCTAAATAAGAACGCGTGCCAATAACTTCTACCCCAAATTGCATAAATTCACGATAGCGTCCTGCTTGAGGTCGTTCATAGCGGAAAAAAGACCCCACATAATCATATTTTAGAGGTAAATCCCGTGTCGCATATAATTTATTTTCAATAACAGCCCGAATCACTCCAGCTGTTCCTTCTGGGCGCAAAGAAAAATCTCGTCCGCCCTTATCTAAAAATTGATACATTTCTTTAGTGACAATATCGCTACTTTCTCCCGTTGTTCGAGAAAACAAAGTCGTGGATTCAAACATTGGCGTTTGTATCATTTGATAGCCATAAAGTTGTGCAATTTTTTGACAAGTTTGAATAATGGTTTGATAAATTTGTGCTTGATTTTCATATAAATCCAAAGTCCCACGGGGACGAATATAATTGGGCATCTTTTTCACTTCCTTTAATGAAAGACACGATTGACTTCTAAAATTCCCGTAATCTTATTTAAATTAGAAATCAACGTCTCTAAATGATGCACATCTGAAACATAAACCGTGCAACTAATGGTTGCCGTTTTGGTTTCGTAATGTGATTTTGCACTAATACTTTCAATACGAATTTTAACACTTGAAATTAAACTCATCAAGTCTACGACCAAATTTCCTCTATCATTGGCTAAAATTTCTAAATCAACAGGATAATAAGTTAAGGTTAATGTTTCAGCCCATGAAGTTTCAATTAGCCGTTTCTTTTCATGAATGATATTGGGACAATTAATTCGATGGACTTTCACACCACTTCCACGTGTAATATAGCCAACAATTAAATCGCCAGGAATAGGCTTACAACAAGAAGCAGGTTCTACCTTTAATCCATCAATACCTTTAATTTTGATATCATTGCGGTTGTTTTTTAAATCGGCATGACTATGCGATTTTTTTATCATTTGATTGATTTGAACGACAAGATTGGGTCTTAAATTGGTACATTGCGTGACCACAAGTTGAGCACTTAAAGAACGACGACCTACATTAATAATGATTTCTTCAGCTGATTTAGCATTAAAATAATTTAAGACACTCACTTGATTGAGAGAATCCATGATTTCTTCTTTAGAAATACCGCGACTTTCAATCACATCTTCTAATAACTGCATTCCCTTTTTATAAAAGATTTCATTAATATCATTTTTTTCTTGTTGTTCTCTTTTGGCAATCGCTTTTTTAATTTGCGATCTTGCACTACTGGTTTTCACAAATTTAAGCCAATCTTCTCGTGGCCCCAAATTATTTTTAGAAGTTTTAATTTCAACAACGTCCCCTGTTTTTAAAATGGTATTTAAGGGAACGATGACTTTATTTACCAAGGCACCAATCGTCTTATTGCCTACTTCTGTGTGAATACGATAGGCAAAATCAATTGGTGTTGATCCTTGCGGTAAATCAACAATTTTACCTTTTGGGGTTAAACAATAAACATTGGCCTCAAAAATATCTTTTTGTACTTGACTAATATATTCACTATCCGAAGTATTTGGATTTTCTTCATACATATTGATAAGTTGTCCAAGCCAAGCGAATTGCTCTCTTGTTAACTTTTGCTTTTTAGAGACATCTTTATTTGGTGCCGATTCTTTATAAATCCAGTGTGCTGCTACCCCATTTTCTGCAATGCGATCCATCTCTTTCGTTCGAATTTGAATTTCAAAAAGATTTCCTTCGCTATCACAAATGGTGGTATGTAAGGATTGATATAAGTTAGGCTTAGGCATAGCAATATAATCTTTAAAACGTCCAGGAATCGGCGTATATTTCTCATGAATAATTCCTAAAATTTCATAACATTGCAATTTCGTATCGGTAATAATCCGAATTGCTTGTAAATCAAAAATACGTTCAAAGATGACATTTTTGACATATATTTTTTTATAAACACTATAAATATGTTTGATTCTACCAAAAATTTTATGGGGAATTTGATGATCTTCTAACAATTTAGATACATCTTTGATAATTTTATCAACCCCATTTTCATTGGAAGCCAATTTATCTTGAATTAATTTTTGAATTTCTAAATATTTATCCCTATCTAAATAATAAAAAGATAAATTTTCTAATTCATTTTTTAATTCGTTCATCCCTAAACGATGCGATAAAGGAGCATAAACTTCTAACGTTTCTTTAGAAATACTTTTTTGTTTTTCAACTGATAAATATTGTAGCGTTCGCATATTATGGAGTCGATCAGCCAATTTTACAATAACGGCACGAACATCTTTAGCCATCGCTAAAATAAGTTTACGATGGGTGGCAGCTGTACTTTCTTCCAAGTTAACAGTTGGTAGACGATGAATTTTAGTCACCGCTTCAACAATATCAGCAACATCACTACCAAATAATTCTTTTAATTGGTCATAACTGACATCGCAATCTTCGATGACATCATGAAGTAATCCAGCAGCAATGGTAGTTGGAGACATTTGATAAGAAGCCAAAATATAAGCAACTTCAATACAATGATTGATATAAGGCTCTCCACTTTTACGAAATTGATTAAAATGGTGTTTTGAGGCAAACTCAAAAGCGCGCAAGATAAAATCAATGTCTTCTTGCTTATGGATATAATTTTTTATGAGTGAAAGTACATCTGAAAAGGTACGTCCTGTGTGATATTCCATAATCCTACTCTTTCATTTTATTTTTAATAGTGTATTAAACTAAGTGTTTTATAATTTTTTAAACGTTCTTCGCCTTTTAATTGATCTAAGCAAATTAAAAAAGCACATCCTACAACAATACCACCTAAAGCTTCAATTAAATGAATCGCTGCTTCAATCGTTCCACCAGTGGCTAATAAATCATCAATAATGACCACTTTTTGTCCTTTTTTTACAGCATCTTTATGAATATGAAGGGTATTTGTTCCATATTCTAAAGCATATTCATAACTAATGGTTTCGCGAGGTAATTTGTTTGGCTTACGAACAGGAGCAAATCCAATGTTAAGTTGACTGGCCACGGGAGTTCCAAAAATAAATCCCCTTGCTTCAGGTCCAACAATCAATTCTGCCCCTTGATTTTTGGCAAATGTCGCAAGTTGGTCAATTGCATAACGAAATGCTTCCCCATCTTGTAAAAGCGGCGTCATATCACGAAATAAAATCCCTTTTTGAGGAAAATCTTGTATATCTGCAATATATTTTTTCAAATCCATTTTTCCATCACTCCTGTTAACCTATTTTATCAAATTTAATCAATAAATACTATATTAATTGTGCATATTTCTTTCTTTTTTATCAAAAAAAAAGATTTTTTGTGTAAAAACAAAAAAGCATCGAACGTCGATGCTTCAAAAAGGGAAAGAAATTTATAGGGAATCCATATTATTAATTTGAGTTATTGTTCCATCTTCAGCAATAGTTTTATTTTCAAATTGGATTGTGCTTTCTTGATTATTTGCACTTGCTGAAGGTTGAAACGTTGGAAGTACCAGAATGGATGCAAATAAGAAAGCAAAGAAACTGCCTAGTAAAATTCCTTTTGTTTTATTGTTGAAACGATCATTAGTTCTCTTTTTTAAATTTACATATCTCATTCTGTGTCCCTCCTTTATATTTTTTCAATGACTCTTAATTTTGCACTATGAGAACGATTGTTATTTTCTAATTCTTCTTTAGAAGCCACAATAGGTTTTTTATATACCAATCGATATTGCGGTGTTGCTTGTGTTAAACTTGCTAGCCCTTTTATCGATTTTTCAGGTTGAATGGCTTGCGCAAACATTTGTTTCACGATTCGATCTTCTAAGGAATGAAACGTAATAATGACCATTCTTCCTTTGGGTTTTAAAATTTTTAAACCATCTTGAATGACTTTTTTTAAACTTTCAAGTTCGTGATTGACTTCAATCCGAATTGCTTGAAAAACTTTTTTTGCCGGATGCCCTTTTTTTGAAAGAATGGCTTTCGGCAATGATTTTTTAATGATTTCAACTAACTCTAATGTCGTTTCAATAGGCTTTTTTTTTCGTTCATCGCAAATATTTTTTGCAATGACTTTTGAAAAAGGTTCTTCTCCATATTCATAAAAGATTTTTGCTAATCTTTCATAGGAGTAATGATTGATGACTTCATAAGCATCTAAGGCTTTTTGACTTTGATCCATTCTCATATCCAATCGAGCATCAAATCGGTAAGAGAAGCCTCTTTCTTTACAATCAAATTGATGAGAAGAAACGCCTAAGTCTAAAAGAATTCCATCAACTTGCTCTACTTGATATTCTTGCAAGTCTTTTACTAAATGACAATTGTCATCATGAATAATCGTAAAGGCATCACTTATTTCTTGAAGCAATATAGTAGCAGTCTCAATTGCGGTAATATCTTTATCAAAAGCATACAAATGTCCATTTTTTAATTTCCTTAAAATTTCTTTGCTATGCCCTCCGCCTCCAAGTGTTCCATCTACATAAATGCCATCAAGTTGAATTTGCAAAGCTTCAATACTTTCATTTAATAAAACAGAAGTGTGTTGAAATTGCATTATTCGATACCTAATAAGAAACTAGATAGCTTTTCAGCATTTTCTTCGAAACTTTCCTTTCCTTCATTTTCAATTTGTTCCCAAGTTGTAGCATCCCAAATTTCTATGGTTGCATTTACACCAACAATGACACATTCTTTTTTAATGTTTGCATTTGCGATGAGATAATTTGGAATTTTTACTCTTCCATGACTATCAATTTCTACATCACTTGCATTTCCATTGATGGTTCTTGATAAAGAACGAACCATTTTATTGGCAACGGGCATTGATACCAAAGATTTTTGTAATTTTTCCCATTCTTGCTCTGGATAAATGGTAATGCATTTTTCAAAACCAATAGTAATCACTGCGTTGTCACCAATTTTTTCACGAAATTTGGCAGGAAGAATTAAACGACCTTTATCATCTAGATTGTGTCTAAATTGACCTCTAAACATCGTCTCTCCTCCCTTTTGTCCCATTTCGTACCACTTGGTACCACTATTATATCTATATTCCACCACAAATGCAATACCTTTTTTTAATTTTTTTTATATTAATGTTTTTTTTAAAGAGAAAAGATTGTCATTTTTTTTAAAAAAGTTATAATGAAATCAGTTTGAGGAGGGATAAAATGGATTATGATATCATTATTTGGGATTTTAATGGTACAATGCTCAATGATGTGCAACTTTGTTATCAAATTTTAAATACAATGCTTCAAAATCATCATTTACCTACTATAACTCTTCAAGAATATAAGGATGTTTTTAATTTCCCTGTCAAAGAGTATTATCAAAAAGTTGGTTTTGATGTTTCTAATTATCATGAATTATCTTTAGAATTTATGGACCTTTATCAAAAGGCTTCTTTATCTTGTCATTTATATCCTTATTTAAAGACCATTTTAAAACGAATCCATAAAAAAAAGATCCTTCAAGTTTGTTTATCTGCAAGTCAAATTGATAACTTAAAAATGCAATTACAACACTTTAAGATTGATTCTTATTTTGATTTTGTTTTGGGTTTAGATAATATTCATGCTAAAAGCAAAATTCAAATTGGAACAAATTGGTTACAATCACAAGGATACGAAAATAAAAAAATTCTTTGTATTGGGGATTCTTTACATGACTTAGAAGTGGCTAAGGCCCTAAATGCGGATTGTATTTTGGTTTCTTATGGTCATTTTTCAAAGCATCGGTTACTCCATCATCCATGTCTAGTGGTCGATCATTTAAAAGAATTGAAAGATTATTTAAATTTATAGTATATTTTATAATAAACATGATATAATACAAGTTGTCTTCAGGGACCCTTCGTGGCCTAAAAAGAAAGGAAAAGAAAAAAATGAAAAATCGATTATTGATTAAAAAAATGACTGGTATAGCCATGCTTGCCGTCCTCGTTTGTATTTTTGCACTCATTAGTAATTACATTACGATTGGGAGTGTCAATATCACTTTATCGTTAATTCCCATTGTTATCGGAGCCATTGTTTTTGGCCCCTTAGCTGGTTTTATATTGGGTCTTGTCAATGGAGTTATGGTATTACTTGCTCCATCCACTGCTTTATTTTTATCTTTTAATGTTTGGATTACCATCTTTGTTTGTTTGTTAAAAACTGGTTTAGCTGGATTATTTGCTGGATTTTTATTTCAATGGTTAAAAAAGAAACATCTCAAACTCGGTGTCATTTTGGCTTCTGTTAGTGTGCCAATTATCAATACTTTATTATTTGCATTATCTTGTATGACCTTATTTTTACCTTTAATTGAATCAATGACACCGGATGCCACTTCTACGTATACTTTTATCTTTTTATCGATGATTGGCATTAATTTTATCATTGAACTTTTGATTAATTCTATCTTATCTCCTGCTATTTTAACCATTGTACATTATGTATTTAAAAATCAATTTTCTGAAAAAAATATTTAAAAGCATAAAATTTTTATCATTGTCAGTCAAAAAAAGAATTGTTTCTTGTAAAATACAAGTTACAATTCTTTTTTTTATATTTTATATCCCCAAACGACAGGTCGATTAGAAGGATTCCAATCTACAGCCCAGCCACTTGGTTGAGAGGGTGCTTCACAATAAATGGTTAAATTGTCACACCCTTCAAATGCGCCAGTTTCTATTTTTGTGACACTATCTGGAATTACGATACTTGTCAAACCATTACATCGACCAAATGCCGATTCTTTAATTGTTGTTATACTATTTGATATTGTAATACTCGTCAAATGACCAAATCCTAAAAAAACTTGTTTTTCTATGGTTTTAACAGGATAATCCTTGCCGTCGACATCGCGAATCGTTGATGGTATTTCAATTGTTGTAATTAAAAAATCAGGAAGACATTCTATAATTGTCGCTTGATGATTTGTAATTTCATAATCAAACCATTGAAATTGCCATCTTGCATATAAGGTCATTTCTTGTTTTAATACATAATTTGAAAAATTCCATGCTGGCTGAACATCATCCGCATAGGCTGAATCTGCCCATTGAATAAAAGTATAATAGGATCGATGAGCCAAATCGGGTGTAGGAAAAGAAAAAGTAGATAATTGTTTTCCATTTACTTTGATTGTTTTAATGAATTGATTATCAGTGAACCTTCCCCCACCCGCATCAAAATTAATGAAAAAAGTTTCATCATCATAGACAGTAGAATTAGAACAAGATGTTAAAAGCATCGCTGCAAATAACAAAATCCAACTGGACTTTCTTTTCACATTCATCCCCTCTTTTTTTGATTTTAATTTTTATTTTTTAAATAAATTTGAAGTAAACCCTTTAAAACTAAATCAGGTTCAATTTGATCAATTTTTTCTTTGCATAAGGGTGCAATTAAAGAAATTAAACCCCCTGTTGCAATGATTTTTAAATGCGGTTGTTTTAATTCATCTTTAATGCGTTGAATTAATCCGTCCACCATACTTGCAAATCCATATAAAACACCAGATTGCATACAAGGAATGGTCGCTGTGTTTAAAACTTTTGCAGGAACAACAAGTTCCATATGAGGTAATAACGCTGCAGAAGAAACCATTGCCTTTGTAGAAACAGCAACACCTGGAGCAATTACTGCACCTAAATAAGTTTTATTTTTATAGTATAAAAATTTTGAAGCTGTTCCTAAATCAATGACTAAACCTTCATCAAAAATTTGTGCCGCTGCGACAACATCACAAATTAAATCTGCTCCTACTGTTTTAGGATCATCACAAACAATTTGAATCCCTGTTTTTAATTTTTGTCCAACAATATAAGGTGTGACTTCAAAGTATTGTTGGGACAATTTTACAAATGCGCTTGTAATTTGAGGAACAACGGATGAAATGATGACATCTTCTACCGATTCAGTAATAAAATTTTTTAATAAAAGATAATATTCATCACTGGATTTATCCACAAAAGATTTCATACGATATGTATGCATTTGTTCTTGTTTATAAACCCCAAGACAAATATTAGAGTTACCAATATCAATAAGTAAAATCATTTTTAATCACCTAATGGAAGAGAAGTAAACACTTGCATCGCTGCGCCAATAATTCCTGCATCTTGATCATATTTTGCTGGAACAATTTTGATTTTACCTTTTAAGTATTCAAAAACATAATCATTGACTTTTTCTTTTAATTCCTCTAAAAAATATTGTTTTGATTGCATCAAACCGCCACCTAAGACGAAAATATCTGGTTCCATATAGGCAACGATGCTACCAATAAAAGCAGCCATATTTTCTAGCCATTCATTTTTAATTTTTAATGCCACTTCGTTTTTTTGCTCGGCTAGTAAAAATAATTCTCCAGCATGATTTAACAAAAGATTGGCTTCTTTTGCTTGTTCCATTAACATTTGTCCTGAAGCCAAACCTTCAATACAACCCCCGGCTTTAAAAGCACTTGGTCTTCTTCCGCCTCTTTGAATAATCATACTGCCCACTTCTTGTCCAAAGCCATAATGTCCAGTAATCATTTTTTTAGATAGAATGAGCCCTCCGCCAATACCCGTAGACAAAGTAAGATATTGAACTACTTCGGCATCTTTTCCATTGCCTACGCTAGCTTCTGCTAAAGCGGCAACATTCGCATCATTGCCAACATAAACCGGAAGCCCAAGGTGTTGTTTTACATATTCTTTTAAGGGAATATCTGTAATATTTAAATTAGGAATAACATAAACACTGCCATCTTTAGGGTTGACAGGCCCTGGAACACCAATGCCAATCCCTATGGGTTGATATTTTTTGATATCTAATTGATGATATAAAGAAACGATTTGCGCAAGCAAACTATCTTTTCCATTAGATTTATCTGTTTTTTCCTTAATGACTTGTTCAATTTTACCTGTTTTTGAAACAATCGCTAAACGAATATGGGTTCCACCGATGTCAATACCGACAGCATAACTCATAATTTAACAACCTTCATAAAGTTGGTATTTCCAACGCCGTTGCCACCAGTAATGATGATATTTTCTCCCTCTTTTACACCATAATAAGTAGCAATTTCACAAGCTTTATTGACATAGTCCAATTCAGAAGTAGGTTGATTGGAAACAACAGGATAAACGCCCCAATTCAAAGTTAAAGATAAGCGAATTTCTTCGCTACTTGTTACGGCAGCAATCGGACAACAAGGTCTAAATTTGGAAATTCTTTTTGCCGTTGTACCTGATTCTGTAAACGCAACAATTAATTTTGCATCCACAAGTAAAGCGGTGTCGGCTACAGATAAAGCAACCGCATCATTTAAAGTTTTTTCACTGCTATTATACGCTTTTTGAATTTTTCCTTTATAAAAAATTTCACATTCTGTACGAGAACAAATTTTAGATAAAGTAGAGACTGCTTCTACTGGATATTTTCCAGTTGCAGAAACATTTGAAAGCATGATTGCATCCACACCATCTAAGATGGCGTTGGCTACATCACTAACTTCTGCACGACTTGGTTTTTTATTTCTTGACATGGAACTTAAAATTTGCGTAGCTACAATGACAAATTTTCCAGCATCATTACATTTTTTTACAATTCTTTTTTGTAAAATAGGAATATCCTCAACGGGAACTTCAATACTTAAATCCCCTCTAGCAATGACAATGCCATCAGCAGCCGCAATGATTTCATCTAAATGTTCAATTGCTTGTAAATTTTCAATTTTAGCAACAACTTTTTGATGCCCATTTTTAGAAGCAATATAATTTTTTAAATCCAAAACATCTTGTCCATTACGAACAAAAGCGGCACCAATATAGTCTAAATTTTCAGCAATAGCAAAATCGACACGTACTAAATCATTTTGTGATAAATAAGGAACATTAATTTTGGCATTTGGGACATTGACAGAACTTTCGTCTTTAATCGTTGCTGAATTGATAGATTCGCAAACTAAACTGCGATTACTTTTATTTTTTTCAATAACTCGTAAAATTAAATTCCCATCATCCACTAAAATTTGATCATCTGCTTGAACATCATCAAATAATCCTTCATAAGTGACACTAAATTCATCACAAGATCCCACAATTGGTGTGGTATGAATGATGACTTTACATCCTTTAGCGATGGATGCATTGCCATCTTTAAACGTATGGGTGCGAACTTTAGGTCCTCTCGTATCAATCATAATAGATAAAGGTTTGCCATGAATTAAAGCTAATTTTTTTGCAGTCACTGCAAAACGACCTTGTGTCGTTAAATTACCGTGAGCAAAATTCAAACGGACAACATTCATTCCTTCAAGAAGCATTTGCTCCATGACAGATTCTGGTTCTGATTGAGAACCAATGGTACAGACAATTTTCGTTTTGTTTAGCATGTCAATCGATTTCTCCTTTACATTTTTTATATTTTTTGTACACAAGGTTTAATTTCTTGTGCTTGTTTCTTTGGTAAGCGATTTGCTTCTAAAATATTCGTGGCTTTTAATTGTTCACCAAAAACACCGACACATTTACCTGTTTCACCTTTGCATAATAAATCAACAGCAAAAATGCCTAAGCGAATAGCTAAAACACGATCAAATGCGGAAGGTCTACCTCCTCTTTGAACATGTCCTAAAACCGTGCAACGTGGGTCTAAATCGGTTTTTTCTTGAATGACTTTTTCAAGTTCATCTACCGGAATCGTATGTTCTGCAACAACGATAATGATTTCTTTTTTCCCATGATCTTTTGCAACTTGTATGGCCTTTAACATTTCATTTTCATTATACATTTCTTTACTGTATAATACGTATTCTGCTTCACAAGACAAAGCACCACGTAATGCTAAATCTGGACAATATCTACCCATGACTTCAACAATAATACAACGATGATGAGAACCAGCGGTATCTCTTAATTTATCAATGGATTCTACAATCGTATTTAAGCAAGTATCAAACCCAATGGTATATTCCGTTGAAGGAATATCATTATCAATCGTTCCTGGAACTCCAATACAGCGAATGCCTAATTCAGAAAGGCGTAATCCGCCCATATATGTTCCATCTCCACCAATACAAACTAAAGCATCAATGCCATGATGATTTAAAATTTCTACAGCCTTTTTTTGAACTTCAACTTCTTTAAATTCAGGAAGTCGTGCAGAGCCTAAAATGGTTCCACCCTTACTAACGATATTTTCAACATCTTTATATTGCAAAGGAAAAATTTGATCTTCAATTAATCCTTTATATCCATCCATAATTCCAAAAACTTCTAAGTTTCTTTTTAATCCCGCTTTGACAATCGCATAAATTGCGGCATTCATTCCTGGGGCATCGCCACCAGATGTGAGTATTCCAATTTTTTTAATTGCATGCTCCATTTTAAAAACCTCCCTTAATGTCTTTCTATTATTAGTATATAATATACTAATAAAAAAAGAAAGAAAAAACGAAAAAAAACGAGTTTTATCCTCGTTTTAATCAATTAATTCCTTCATTTTAGAAATTAGTTTTTCAGCCTTTAAATGATCTTTTTGTATTGTATACAACAAAGGCAATTGTTCTAAGCTAAACTCACTAATAAAAATGGTTGTTAAATGTTGGTCAATTCGCGCATTGAGTAATGGAAGTAAGATATCATCCCGACTCCAAGAAGTAATTGATTCTCCACCAATGTCATCTAAAATTAAAACATCACATTGGTAAACCTTCATTAAAAGATCTTCATAGCCATTTTTATCGGCAAATAATGCCTTTAAATCCGAAAGAAACTGACTTATTTTTACTAAACTGCAACGATATTGGTGCAATAATGTAGATAACAATCCAATTTCAAAAATTTTACGTTGACGACTATCTTTAATTTGTAAATAACATCCCTTTGTAGAAGAACGATGGTATAGTTTTAAATACATCGTTTGAAAACTTTTTGGTAATTGTAAACATATCGAGCGAAATTCTTGTAATCGATGTTGTGAAAAAATCGCTTTCATCGAATAAAAAGAATAGAGTAAACGTTGTTCTTTTTGATAAAACTCTTGATAATAATCACAGATTCGAATGGTTTCAACAAGAACATTGGAATTTTCTTCTTTATTTAAATAAAGTTGTGTCCCCTTTTTTGTTTTTTTACAATCCTTTAAACTTTGACATTGTTCACAACAGGCATTTTGTTGTACAAAAAACAAAATTTTATCGACATTGTTTAAAACTTCTTCTTTCGATAAATGAAGTTCTAAAATTAATTTTTTAGCAAGTGGAGAGGCATAAACCAAATCTAATAATGCTTCTTGATTCATTGAAGGGAGTGGTTGTTTAAAAATTCTTTCCATCATTATTTCCCCCATTCATTCAATGCTTTTTCAAATTCATCATTGATTGGATCTTCTATGGTTGTTGCAGAAGAAAAAACATTTTCTTCTTTTTTATCGAATTTACGCACTAGCGCCTTTTTTAAATAATTCAAAACTTGATAAGCATTTTGACATTTTTCTTTGATGACCGATGAAGCCACTTTTTGCACATAACCGTTAAAATTATAATCACTCTTTTTATTCTTTACACAATAATAAAGAACAGCATTAATCATGCCACTTGTCATTTTGGCATCTTGCAATTGCTTAATTAAGTAAAGATCATTTTTAAATAAGGATGGAATATGTAAAAGACCTTTATAATAGTCATAAGGATCACTATCATCTAAATGTTTGGCAAATAAAAAGAGATCGGATGTTTCATCTTTTGGTTGTTCTAACACTGGAGTCGATTGTCCACATTTTTCGGCATCTTGATTAAAAAGCATTAAATTGATTTTTTTCTTTTGATTTTCATCTATTTGTATGGAAGATAAAACACAATTTTCTAATTGCTTTTCATTTAAATCAAATAGCATTTTTACACGAGCAATTTCTTTTTTTACGGCACTCGTAAAAAGAGATTTTGGAATTAAATGTTCGGTCATTTTTACCACAAAAGCATCCATATTTAAATTGGATACGACATTTTTAGTCACCTTTTCACTATAATGTTGGGATAAATTTTTAATAGATGCGGGTTTGATGACAAAACTTTCTTCAAAAGAAGAACTAATATCAATATAGTCATCATTTTGAGGTTGATAGTCACTATAAAAATATTGTGTTCGATAAAATTCATCTTCTCCTAAACTTTTTAAAAGCAAACTATTTAACACCGTATCATTAAAAAAATCATTGGGCGTTTTAGGAGATTGCAAAGCGTATAGATAATCTAGCGCAATTTTATTTTCATTTTCCTTAATCTTTGTATTTAATAAACCAATACTTTCTAATTTTTTTCTAGCCAATAAAAAGTCTGTTTTATTAATTTGCATTAGTGCAAATAATCGTTTGTGGGTACGATTGGTTGCAACTACTGGACTCAAACTATTTTCATTGAGTAAAGTTAAATATAAACTCGTTGCGGTATACCCAATAATCGGTTGGTAAAGACGAATGAGGACTTTTAAATCAAAGTCTGAAACAATGCCATTTTTTTGAATCGAATAAGTATCAAATTCTTTGACATCTTTTTTCATTTTCTTTTCCTCCCTTCATTGATGGTATATTCATTTTAGTTGATTTTCTTTAAATTATCAACTAAAGATTGTAGACTTTTTTTAGTCTTTTTTAAATTCATTTTATTTTCAATAATAAAATCGGCTCGACGTATTTTTTCTTTTTGTGACAATTGTTGTTTTTGTAAAAATTGCATAAAATGAAATTGTTGAAGATTTCGCGTTTTTAATCGCTTTTTTTGTAAGCATTTTGAAGTTTTAACTGTGATTGTATAATCACATAACGATTCTAAATGGCATTCAAAAAGTAAAGGGATTTCTACAAAAACAAGATCATTTTCATACTTTTTTTTGATTTCTTGAATTTGACAAATGACAAAAGGATGGATGATTTGATTTAATTTTTGTAAATTTGAAGGTTGATTGTAAAGAAGTTCTTTTAATTTGGCTTTATCAAAAGGAGCATTGTTAAAAAAAGCTTTTTGAAGTGCAAGAAGAATCTTTTCATCTTGATAGGCTTTTAAAACAAATGCATCACTATCATAAACGGGATAGTTTTTTTCTTTTAATAATTGACCGATAAATGATTTTCCACTTCCAATCACACCTGTAATTCCAATTAACATTTTAATCCTCCTTTTGGCAATTCGGACAATAATGCGTTCCACGACCACTCACTTTAATTTTAACAATAGGTTGATGGCAAATAGGACAAGGTTTACCCTTTTTTCCATAAACCATCAATTCATTTTGAAATAGACCATCAATACCTTGGGCACTATGATAACTTTTAATCGTAGAACCTCCTAGTTGAATAGCTTTACTTAACACGATTTTTGCTTGTTTGATTAATTCATTACAATCCTTTAAGGTTAACGTATTCCCTTTTTTTAAGGGAGATAAGCGACTAGCAAAACAAATTTCATCAGCATAAATATTGCCAATTCCTGCTAAAATCGTTTGATCTAATAAGATTTGCTTTAATGTCTTTTGACTTTTTTTTATTTTTTGATAAAAATACGTTCCATCTTTTAATTCAAAGGGTTCTTTCCCTAGTTGACTTAAAGGTAAAACCTGATAGATATCTACATTTTTATCATAATAAACCATTCTTCCAAATTTACGAACATCATGATACACTAAATTTTTTTGGTTATCAAAGGTAAAAATAAGATGGCTATGGCGATCAATATGATGATAGTCATAGTAAAATTTTCCTTCCATGCGTAAATGAACGATTAAAAAGCCATCGCTTAAATGAAAAATGAGGTATTTTCCTTTTCGCATAATCTCATTAAAGGTTTGCCCAATGAGTTTTTTTGCAAACAATTGGACATCCATATTTTGAATCAACTTCGAATAATGGACTTGGACATCGACAATCTTTTGATTTAAAACGCATTGTTTTAATGTTTCTTTAATCGTTTCTACTTCTGGTAATTCTGGCATAAGTATTTCCTTCCTTATTTGGCTTCTAACCAATTTTTACCAATGCTATAGTGTACTTCTAATGGCATTTTTTGATCTAAAATATTTTCCATTATTTTTTGAATATCTTGAGCGACTTTTTCAGCGACTTCTTCTTTGACCTCTAATAATAACTCATCATGGATTTGGCAAGTTAAAAAGGCATCCTGATTGCGATTGCAAAGATAGGTATCAACAGCAATCATAGCTAACTTAATAATGTCTGCAGCGCTTCCTTGAATGGGTGTATTCATGGCTACGCGTTTGCCAAATTCACGGACTTGATATACTTGAGAATGAATTTCTGGTACAATTCTTCGTCTTTTTAAAAGGGTGGTTACATAACCATTTTCTTTACAAAATGCAATATTTTGATCCAAATAGGCTTTTACTTTTGGATAGGTTTCAAAAAATGTTTCAATAAATTGTTTGGCAATCGCTAAATCAACGCCAATTTGTTCAGATAGTCCCCAAGGAGACATTCCATAAACAATTCCAAAATTGATGGCTTTTGCAATGCGTCGTTGTTCTTTACTGACTTCATTTAAAGGCACACGATAGACCTTAGAAGCCGTAATCGCATGAACATCCTCATGATTTTTAAAGGCTTGAATCATCGTTTCATCTTGAGATAATAAAGCTAAAAGACGTAATTCAATTTGTGAATAATCTAAAGAGATTAAAGCATACCCCTCTTGTGCAATAATTAATTTTCGAATAATCATTCTTGAATCATCTCGTACACTTAAGTTTTGCATATTGGGTTGAGAAGAAGATAGTCTTCCCGTCATTGTTGAGGATTGATTAAACAAAGCATGAATGCGCTGATGTTCATCTTTATAAGTATAAAAAGCATCAATATAAGTATTTAATAATTTTGTATATTTCCGGTATTCAAGAATTTTTGGAACAATCGGATGTAAATCTTGAATCTTTATTAAATCATCCGCACTGGTCGACATTTTTTTATTACAAGGGAGTTGTAATTGACGATATAACAAATCCGCTAATTGTTTAGAAGAATTGATATTTAAATCATCATTATTGGCCAAATGATGAATTTCTTGCTCTAGTAAATTTATTTTTTGTTCATATTCTTTGGATAAAGTATCGAGTAATTGGACATCCACTAAAACGCCAAATTGTTCCATTTTCTTTAAAATGAGCGCTAAAGGTTGCTCTACTTCATATAGTAATTTTTCATTATCAATTTGTTGAATGCGTCTTTTGACTTCTTCTTGAATGGAAAAACAGGCACTAGCAATGCTTCCAGCATAACTTGCTATTTCTTCAAAAGTTGCTTGTTTATTTAAGGGAGTTAAAGAAATTTGATACATGGAAAGCAAAGTTTGAACATCTTCATTAATATTTTGATTCAATAAATAATTAGCTAGCAAAATATCAAAAGAAAATCCTTGAGGAAAGATGTTTAATTTTTCTAATAAAATGCAACTTTTTTTGATATCATAAACGGACTTTTCAATGGCCTTATTTTGCAAATAATCGATAAAATCAAAATCAAATAAAAGACAATCTTTACTAATATATTCACATCGATTACCTGTGGATATCGCTACTCCTCGCAAATCTTTATAATGATAATTGTCTCCATCAAAATCAATATAAATCATCGCATGTGGTTGTAATAAAGAAGGAGAGACCTTTTGAACAATAGACACTTCACAAGAAAAATAACTAGCTTGACTTTCTTTGGTATATTTCATTAACGACTTGATGTCATATTTTTTAAAAAATTCATGTAAAGCAACCGGATCATAACTTTCATATTTTGCATCTTGTAAATCAAAATCAATTTGCATATGCGTATCAATCGTTGCCAATTGATAACTTAATAGAGCCGATTCTTTCCCTTCAATTAATTTTTCCTTTAATTTTCCTTTTAATTCATCGACATGTTGATAGACCTCTTGAACACTGCCAAAACGAATGATTAAATCAAAAGCGGTTTTTTCACCAATGCCTTTCACTCCAGGAATATTATCACTTGCATCTCCCATTAAGGCTTTAACATCAATAATTTGTTTCGGATGAATATGATACACTTCATCTAAATGATTGGCATCAAAAACTTCCACTTCCGATAATCCTTTACGCATCATATGAATTTGGATATGATCATCAATGAGTTGCAATAAATCACGATCTCCTGTAAAAATTTGGACAAGCCATCCTTCTTTTTGTGCTTTACAAGCTAAAGATCCTAAAATATCATCCGCTTCATATCCTTCAATTTCAATGGTTTCAATATTGGTTAAACTCAAAAACTCTTTAATTAAAGGAAATTGCAATTTGAGTTCATCAGGAATTTGTTTACGATTCGCTTTGTAATCATCAAAAGCTTGATGTCTAATTTTTTTCCCTGGACTATCTAAAGCCACTATCATTTCATCAAAATCATGATTTTCAATCAATTTTAAAATAATGGAGGCAAAAAGATAAAGGGCATTCGTTGGGGTTTGATCCACACTTCGTGTCATCCGAATGGCAGTGGCATAAAATGCCCTAAAAATCAAAGCATTGCCATCAATTAAAACTAATTTTTTCATGTTTCTTTTCCTCCAATTTTTTGCATTCTTTGTATTAAAATAAAGGTTTTAGATTGTACATCAACATCCACAGCAACTAAATCTTTTTTAAATAGTTGATCTCTTAAATTTAAAATTGTTGGTGAAAACCCATATAAAGTGACATTCCCCGTATCATCTTCTAATTGTACAACAAGCATATCCTTTCCGGATTTATTTTTTTTGAATTCTATTTTATTGATTTTTCCAAGAATGGAAACTTTTTGCTTTTCGTTTGAAAGATGCACAATATCAACAAAAGGAAGATTTATTTTTTCTTTTATTTTTTTAATCGGATGAACACTTAAATAAAACCCTAAATATTCTTTTTCCTTGGCTAACCAATCGATTTGTATTTCTTGTTGTTTTAAAAGGGGAATGGGTAAATAATCATAACTTTGATAATCATGGATTTGATAAGGTAAATCGATAAACATATTGCCATATTCAAATAAATTTTGTTGATTAGCAATCAAAAGAGGTCGTTTAATTTTAAAGCAATCCAATGCTCCACTATAAACTAAAGCCTCAAATTGTGCCATGCTCAAATTTCTTTTAATCATTCGAATCATAAAATCATAAATATCTAAAAAAAGACCTTCTTTTCTTTCTTCTAAAATTTGATTGGCCATGGTTGCTTTAATCGTTGCAATTTCGCCAAGTCCTACCCGTAAGCGATTGCTTTGAATGGTATAATGCAAAGCAGAATCATTGACACTTGGAAATTCCAATTGAATATGAAAATATTGTGCTTCTTGTAAAAGCAATAGTTTCTTTTGATCACTATCGGCATTCATTTCTAATAAAGTCTTATAAAAGATAGCCGGATAAAAAACTTTAATAGCGGCCATGACCATGGCAATTTTAGCATAACCTACCGAATGTGCGCGATTAAATCCATAATCGGCAAATTTTTCAATTAATGCAAACAAAGCAATTGCAAAATCCATAGGGTAATGATTGGCTACACAACTTTGAATAAATCGTTCTTTTTGACTTTGAAGTTCTTGACTATCTTTTTTTCCAATGGCTCGCCGAAATAAATCGGCCTCTGAATAAGTATAATTGGCTATTTTTTGAACAATTTGCATGATTTGTTCTTGATACACAATAATCCCATAAGTTGGCTCTAAAATTTCTTTTAAGTCCTCATGTAAATAGGTAATCGGTTCTTGATGATGCTTTCTAGCAATAAAAGAATGAATATTTTTCATCGGTCCTGGACGATAGATGGCAAGCAAACTGACAATATCTTCAAAACAAGTAGGTTTTAATTCTTGGATTGTTCGTTTCATGCCTGCACTTTCTAGTTGAAAAATACCCATGGTATTTCCTGTTTTTAAAAAATCATACACTTCTTTTTGATCATAAGGAAAAGTATCTAAAGTATAGTTTTGCTGGGTTTCTTGTTGAATCAAATGTAGACAAGCATCAATAATCGTTAGATTTTTTAATCCTAATAAATCCATTTTGACTAACCCTAATTTTTCAATTTGCTTATAATCATATTGGGTCACGAGTGTATTTTCATTGATTTGAATGGTTGGGACTGCTGCATCGATAGGATCTTTATATAAAACCACACCGGCCGCATGAATTCCACTTTGTCTTTTTAAACCTTCAATTTGACTAGCTAAAGCAATGAGTTGTTTATATTTTTGATGTCGATCCACAATGTCTTTAAAGGCCTCAACTTGTTTATAGGCTTGTGTAATGGAAAGATCTTCTTTTTTAGGATAAAAAGATAAAAGATAGTCGACTTCATCCGTATTCATGGATAAAACTCGAGCCATATCACGAATGGCACTTTTAGGTCCTAAAGTTGAAAAAGTGCCAATTTGACTAACATGACGATAGCCATATTTTTCTTTTAAATACGCAATGACTTGATCGCGTTTTACATCTAAAAAATCAATATCAATATCCGGCATAGATACCCGTGCAACATTTAAAAATCGTTCAAAAATGAGACGATATTGGATAGGATCAATAGAGGTAATCTCTAATAAATAAGCGACTAAAGAAGACCCTGCACTTCCCCGTCCAGGTCCAACCATAATATCATGGGTTTTCGCATAATGCACATAATCAGCAACAATAAAAAAGTAGTCCACAAAGCCCATTTGATCAATGACTTGTAACTCATTTTGTAATCGAGTTTGATAATCTATTGTATTTAAATTTAATTCTAGCAATCGCTTTTGACATTGACTAGCAAGAAGATCAATGGTTTGTTTTTTGTCTTTTAAAGTTGAAGGCAAAGCAAAGGGAAGATGAGGAATAGAAACATCGATTTGATGCATCATTTTTTGTAATTGTTTTCTTTCATCTTCATCATACATCACTTTTAAATCATGCTCATCTTTTAAATAGGCATCAACTATTGCAGGATTGTTTAAAAAGTCTTTATTGGCCTTTGTTTGATTTTTTATGCAATCTAAAAGATTGACAATAATGGTATCTTTAGAGGATAAATGAAACGCATTTTGCATGGCTAAAGAAAAAACATTTTGTTGCATGCCCCATTCTTTGAAAGTTTGTAAATACGTTTCATCACAATGTTTATAACGATAAATGCCAAAATAAAGATCGGAATAAATCGCTTTTAAAGATTCTAGCCATGAATTGAGTTTTAAAAAGGCTTGTTCTTTGATATTTTCAATGAAATAAGGTTGATCAGATGGGATGACACAAATCAAATGTTGGCTATACATTTTTAAATATTTTTTATCTAAGGTACGCACTTGGTATTGGTTGACTAAAGAAGTAAGTTGTACTAATTGTTGATAACCAAAAGCATTTTTGGCAAATAAAAGGAGAGGAATTGTCATTTCTTCATCAAATGAAACATAAAATTCCACACCAATAACGGGTTTGATTTGATTTTTTAAACATAAATGATAAAATTCTGCAACCCCATGCATATTTTGAACATCACAAATGGCAGCTGCAGGAAAACGATATTTTAAAGTATATTGAATCAGTTTTGAAACCGTGATGGTGCTACTTAAAAAAGTATTGTCTGTATGTACTCTTAAATTGAACATTGCCATCACCCTACTTGTTATTTATATCATACCATAATTATCATAAAATAGTAAGAGCGTTATCGGGAAATTGATTAATCCAATTTCCCATGATAAAACAAAAAAAGAACTTCCTTTTTGTTTTCAAGTTCTTTTTTATTTTTTTAAGATTGTGCAGTTTGGCGCGATTGGATATATAAATCAATATCGTTAACAATATATTTTGTGCCCGTTGTGTGTAAGACATCATAGAAGGCTTGAATGTATTCAAATACCGAATACTGATTAAACAAGTCCATTACTTCTTTGCCTGTCATTCCCTTTTGATGCTTATATTCCTCTACACAAAGCACAAGAAATGGTAATTCTTTACTCATTGTTTATTCCTCCGGAAAGACGACTTTACCTGTCTCTTTTTCGTGTTTCCACATCATATAGATAGTCATTGGACTATAATGCCACATTTTAGTTTCTTCCTTTGATAATAAATCATAGACTTTAGACTGATAAAATGCATTCATCGCGGATAAATCATTTAATCTTTCTTTTTCACCTATCAAAGTTACAATTTGAGGTATCAAAGCTATGCTTAATATCGAATTAAATTTTTCATCCATATTTACACCTCTCTTGCTTCAATAAATTTTAAAAATTGAAGTGCTTCTTGGGTTGCAAACACATATTGATTAAATAACTTTTTGATTTTTAACATCTCCAGTGCTTGTTCTTTTGTTAATAATCCTGCCGAATAAACTTGGAGGGTTCTATATACATCATCGTTTGCAACTGCACCAATAATCAAATCATATTTTTCTCCATTATAAGTTCCATTTCGATGTGCAGAAACAAAGTTTAACCATTCCTCATCGGGAGCAGAAAACTTCTTAATTTTCAATAAATGAGTGAATGCATTTTCATCAAGCTCATATACATTTACAATTGGCTTTCCACTTCTAAAAACAATAACCTTTTGAGCAAAATTTTTAGCTTGTTCTTCGTTTGTGGTGGTATAAAAACCATAACCAAAATCCAAAAATCTATTTTGTTCAACGAGTTTAGGTTGCTTAACAACTACATTACTGCCGTGATATAAAATCATAAAATAGCCTCCAACTTTTTAATTTGCGTCTTTTCTTCTTTAAGCTTTTTGATGATTTCATCTATTTGTTTTCTTCTTACAAGTTGTTCACGTAGAGAAATCAAAGACGCTTCATCTTTGCCGACATATTTAGTAATGACTTTATCTCCGTCTCTAAAAATTAAATAATAATAAATTTTGTCTTTCACTTTTTTTGGTTTAATACTGCCCTTTGGTAAAGTTTTCAACTCTCGATTATACTCGATAATCATCTTTTCGTTTCGATTTTTTTCTTTTAAAAGCAAACTTGCAAGCACACTCATTTTCATCACCTATTATAATTATACCCTACAAAATCAAAAGTATCAACATTCATTGTTAGACAATTATAAAGTTATAAAACAAAAATTCGATGTCCATTAAAAAGGATTGACATGTAGGAGTCAATCCTTCAAAAATATATTTTTCATTTCTTTTTGATTTTTTCTATTCTTTCAACTAAGATGGATTTTTGTAATCGAATAATTTCTTCATCATGATCTTTAGAAAAGAGAGTTAAAAGGTCGATAAAATCATTGTAAATTGGAGATTCTTTGAATTCTTTTTGGTGATTTTTGAAGAAATTTAATATGATTTATCAAATGACAAAATCCTTAATTTAAAAATGACTTTTTATTGTAGCAATCAGTGCTTGCGCATTTAAAGACAAGTATTGATTTTTTTTATGAATAATAGCCATTTTTGAAACAAAAAAGGATTCTTTTAAATAAGAAAAAGTCACATTTTCATTTCCTTGAATATAACTGGTTGCTGAAAAAGGAACAATGGCAATACCAAGTCCTTGACTTGCCCATAATACAGCTGTTCTTGCATCATCACATTGACAATAAATATTGGGTTGAATCATGTTTTGATCAAAAACGGATGCGATAATACTATAAAAACGGCGATATAAAATTAATGGTTGGTCTTTAAGTTCAGCTAAAGTGCCATTTTTCCCTTTAAAGGAAAATTTTTCTTTTTGATAAATAGCGACCATGGCATCTTCATTTAAATAATGAATTTGAAAATTGGCTTCTGAAAAAGGAGTCCGTATCAAAGCAAATTCAATAATATTAGCATTTAATAATTCAATGAGTTCATAGGTGTTTTTTTCATATAGTTCATAAGTGATTTTAGGATTTTTTTGATAAAAGGGTAAAATTCCTTTTTCTAATAAAACCATGTGTGCTGAAGAAACACAACCAAAGGCAATCGTTCCCTTCCCACTTTTTTTCAAATCTTGTATCTCTTTAGTTGTTTGTTTTTGTAATTCTAACAAATGTTGGGCTTTACTATATAAAATTTTCCCACTTTCGGTTAAAGTAATTTTTCTTTGCCCTCGAAAAAAAAGTGTGGTTTCTAATTCTTCTTCTAACATTTTAATGGCATGACTTAAAGGAGGCTGACTAATGTTTAATTGTTTTGCCGCTTTTGAAATATTCCCTTCATCGACTATCGTGACAAAATAATGTAATTGACGTAAGTCCATGTTCTTCCCTCCTATATTTTATTTATATAGTATACATATATTATAAATATTTTTAATATAGTTTGCAACGGCGTATAATAAAAAAGGTGATGCGAATGAAAAAAAGTTTAACCTACTTAAAACATTTTAAAAAGCAACTCATCTTAGGTCCAATTTTTAAATTAATTGAAGCAATTTTTGAACTTTTAATTCCAATGATTATGGCTTATATTATTGATCATGGACTAACGGTTAATGATCAAGGATATGTCATTGCTGGCAATCAGCGATTCATTTTAACCATGGGATGTGTCATTTTAGTCATGGGAATTTTAGGGTTATGTAGTTCCTTGGTATGTCAATTTTATGCTTCTAGAGCTTCACAAGGATATGGAACCGTTTTAAGAAACGAACTCTTTGCCCATATCCACTCTTTATCATTTCAAGAATTAGACCAAATTGGCTCGGCCAATTTAGTGACCATTATGACAAACGATATTAATCAATTACAATTAGCGGTGGCCATGTTTATTCGGCTTGTCATTCGCGCTCCTTTTTTAATTATAGGGAGTGTCGTTATGTCCTTTATTATCAATGTCTATGTGGGTCTTATTTTTATGGCTATCATTCCTATTTTATCTGTTATTTTATATGTCATCATGAAAAAATCAGCCAAAAGATATCCTGTTATTCAAAATCAATTAGATGTTTTATCCAATACGACTATGGAAAATTTATCTGGTGCACGCGTCATTAAAGCCTTTGTTAGACAAGAAAATGAAATGCAACGATTTGAAAAAGAAACAACGACTTTTCAAAATGAATCCAATCGTGTTGCTAAAATTACCGCTTTTTTAAATCCTCTTACCTTTGCTTGTATCAATTTGGCTATTTTAGCTGTTTTATATTTTGGAGGAAGACAAATTCAAATTGGCCATTTATCGCAAGGAGATGTCATCGCATTAGTCAATTACATGAATCAAATTTTACTTGCTTTAATTGTGGTCAGTAATTTAGTGGTCATTTTTACAAAGGCTAAAACTTCTTTACAACGTTGTGAACTATTATTTTCTAAAACTTCTTCGATTTTAGATGAAAAAGAAGTTCCACCCTATGATGAAAACGCTCCTTTATTTGTATTTGATAAGGTGTCTTTTCAATATCCATTAAGTGAAAATGAAGTCATTCATCACATTTCATTTTCCATTCAAAAAGGTGAAACCATTGGGATGATTGGGGGAACAGGAGCGGGAAAAACCACCATTTTAAATTTGATTGAACGCTTTTATGATTGTACAAAGGGTTCTATTTATTATAAGGGACAAGAAATTCAAAAAACACCGCTTTCTCTTTTACGAAAAGATATAGCGCAAGTTTTTCAAAAAAACACATTATTTAAAGGAACCATTCGTTCAAATTTAAAAATGAAAAATCCACAGGCGAGTGATGAAGAAATCATTACGGCTTTAAAACTCGCTTGTGCTTATGATTTTTGTAAAGAATATGATGATTTTTTAGATCACGCTGTTGAAGAAGGAGGCAAAAATTTTTCAGGAGGGCAACGACAACGACTTTGTATCGCCCGCGCAATATTAGATAAGGCCTCTTTATTAATTTTAGATGATGCGACCAGTGCATTAGATTATTTAACGGATAAAACTGTTCGTGAAAATTTAAAACACTTGCCCTTTCATCCAGCAATTCTTTTAGTTTCTCAACGTGCCCATTCTATTCAATATGCCGATAAGATTTTAGTGATTGATGGTGGTGAAATTGTGGGCATGGGCACACATCAAGAATTGTTACAAAAATGTAAAGTTTATCAAGAAATCGTTCAATCACAACAACAAAGTGGGGTGAGTCATGCATGAAAAACTTTTTAAGTTATTTAAAGCCTCATCGTTTTTTACTTATTATTTCTTTTTTATTTTGTTTCATATCGGTTGCTTTTTCTTTAATTATTCCCATTTTTATTGGAAAAGCCATTGATGAAATGATAGGCCCTAATCAAGTTGATTTTGCCAATATCTATCCCATTTTATTATGGATTTTGATTTTTTTAACGCTTTCAGCTGTTTTTTCTTATTTTTATGAATGGATTGCAGCAAAATTAACACAATCGGTTGTTAAAAAATTAAGAGACGATGCCTTTTATCATTTAGAATATAGTTCTATTGTTTTTATTGATACACATGCCCATGGTGATTTAGTGAGTCGTATTGTTAGTGATATTGAACAAATTTCGAATGGTCTATTAGAAGGTTTCAAACAATTATATAAAGGAGTGATTACCATTTTAATCACCCTCATCTTTATGTTTTTTGTAAACTATATCTTGGCTTTTGTGGTCATTTTAATTACACCACTTTCGCTATTTGTTGCTTCTTATATTAGTAAAAGAAACCATCGTTTCTTTACGAAACAAGCAAAAATTCAAGGAGAAATTGGTGCTTATGTTTTAGAAATGATTGAAAATCAAAAAATTGTAAAAGGTCTCACTTATGAAAACCAAGCGATTGCACAATTTAAACAACAAAATCAAGAATTATATCAAGTAGGTTGTGATGCCCAATTCAGTTCTTCTTTAACCAATCCTTCTACTCGTTTTGTCAATAATTTAGTATATACTGCTGTCGGCATTATTGGAATGCTACTTATGTTACAAAATGCTTCTTTTATTCCTTTGTTAACCATTGGTGGCCTTTCCTCTTTTTTAACCTATGCCAATCAATACACAAAACCATTTAATGAGATTTCTGGTGTGGTCACCGAATTACAAACCGCACTTTCTAGTTTAAAACGGGTTCAAGAATTATTGCATGTTCAAAAAGAAGTAGATGATGGCAATCAAATGATTCATCATCCTATTGAAACCATTCATTTTGACCACATTTATTTTTCTTATGATCCGAATCGTCCACTCATTCATGATTTTCACTTTACAGTAAAAAAAGGTCAAAAAATTGCCATTGTTGGACCAACGGGTTGTGGCAAAACAACCATGATTAACCTTTTAATGCGTTTTTATGATGTAAATCATGGAGGTATTTTCATTAATAATCAAAATATTATTCAAATTCCAAAAGCTGATTTAAGAAAAAGTTTTGGTATGGTTTTACAAGACACTTGGATTTTTCATGGAACGGTTTTTGAAAATGTGGCTTATGGTAAAACGAATGCAACCAAAGAAGAGGTCATTGAAGCTTGTAAAAAAGTGCATGCCCATTCTTTTATTTCTCGTTTACCTAAAGGATATGATACCATCATTAGTGCAACAAGTGGTTTATCCACTGGAGAAAAACAATTACTCACGATTGCCCGAATGATGTTACGCCAACCAGAAATTATCATTTTAGATGAAGCCACATCAAACATTGATACAAGAACTGAAAAAAAGATTAATGATGCTTTTGATCAAATGATGCAAGGAAAAACGATTTTTGTCATTGCCCATCGACTATCTACGATTCAAAGCGCTGATCAAATTTTAGTCATGAAAGATGGCAATATCATTGAAAAAGGAACCCATCAACAATTATTAAAGCAAAATGGCTTTTATAAAAAATTGTATTTGAGTCAATTTGAACATCAAGAATTGATTTAAGGATTTACTTTTATTTCATTTATGATACAATAAAAATTGGAATGAAAAAGGAGAATTAAAAATGAAATATGTTCCTATTTTAGATAAAAATTATAAACCGGCTGTTTTAGAACTTCGTCAATTTCAACAAGATGTTTTAGCTTCTAAAAAAGCAAATAAAATTGCCATTTGTCTATTAAGAAATAATGGTTATGTTTATCGCTTTGATATGGATGTCTATCAAGATGGTGTCAACGATGAAAGAAACTTTTTTATTGTTGAACGGGTCATTAAATCCATGTTATGGGTTGTTGGAGGTTATAAGATTTACCTTGCTGGTTCTCATACTTTATATCAAAAAATCAAAGCAGCTTATCAAGATAAAGGATTAAGAGATTTTGATTATCACTTTATGTCTGGTGTTTATGAACATGATTTTGAAGTGGAAGAAGCCACTTTTGATACGCTTCCTGCAGTCAAAGAAAGTTCGGTTCCTGCTGGAGGACATTTAGAAGGTAATCGAATTGGTTTTGATGCTGGCGGTAGTGACCGTAAAGTTTCTGCTGTTGTCGATGGAAAGACCATTTATAGTGAAGAAGTCGTTTGGTTTCCAAAGACTAATGAAGATCCTAAATATCACTATGATGGCATTTACACAGCAATGAAAACAGCTGCAGAAAAAATGGGAAATAAAATTGATGCCATTGGTGTTAGTTCTGCTGGTGTTTACATTGATAATAAAATTATGGTTGCTTCATTATTTGTAAAGGTTCCAAAAGATCTTTTTGAAAAACATGTCAAATATATGTATATTGACATTGCAAAACAACTTGAAAAAGAAGTAGGACATCCAATTCCATTAGAAGTTGCAAATGATGGTGATGTTACAGCTTTAGCTGGAGCCATGGAACTTAAAGATACCAATGTTTTAGGTATTGCGATGGGTACCAGTGAAGCTGCAGGATATGTTGATTCTAACGGCAATTTAACAGGATGGCTTAATGAACTTGCCTTTGTTCCTGTTGACTTTAATAAAGATGCAATGGTCGATGAATGGTCTTTAGATTATGGCTGTGGTGTAAAATACTTCTCACAAGATTCTGTCATTAAATTAGCCCCTGCTGCAAACATTGAGCTTGACCCTTCTTTATCCCCTGCTGAAAAGTTAAAAGTCGTTCAAAAATTAAGTGAACAAGATGATCCTCGTGCACATCAAATTTATGAAACGATTGGGGTTTATTTAGGCTATGCTATCGCTTATTATAGTGTCTTTTATTCTATTAAACATATTTTATTACTCGGCCGTGTAACGAGTGGTAAAGGTGGAAATATTATCTTAAAGAAAGCAAAAGAAGTATTAGAAAATGAATTCCCTGAATATGCTTCTATTCATCTTACAATGCCTGATGAAACTAATCGTCGAGTAGGACAATCCATTGCAGCAGCAAGTCTACCAAAAATTGATAAATAAAATTAAAAATTAAAATGATTAAGGTAGTTTCTTTACGGGAAACTGCCTTTTTTTATAACGATTTCAATAATTATTGTGTAATCTAACATTTTTAAAGTGAAATTATGTTATACTATTTTTAAGGGGGAGTTTTATGTTTTTGCGTCATCAAACAAAAGTTATTCAAGTAGGTTCGTTGTACATGGGTGGGAATCATCCTATCATTATTCAATCCATGACCAATACTCCAACAAAAGATATCAAAAAAACCGTGCAACAAATTTTAGATTTAGAAAAAGTTGGTTGCCAATTAATCCGAGTGGCTATTTTAGATATGGACGATGCAAGTGCCATTCAAGAAATAAAAAAAGAAATTCATATTCCTATCGTTGCCGATATCCATTTTGATTATCGATTGGCATTAAAAGCTATTGAATCAGGCGCTGATAAAATTCGCATTAATCCTGGAAATATTGGCAATAAAAATCATCTTTTAGCCATTATTGATGCTTGCAAAAAAGCACATATTCCCATTCGAATTGGTGTCAATTCAGGATCAATAGAAAAAGATCTTCTCCATCAATATGGTTCTAGTGTAAAGGCCATGATTGAAAGTGTAAAACGTTATGTTCAATTTTTTGAAGAAAATCAATTTTATGATCTCGTTTTATCTTTAAAATCATCTTCTGCGGATGATTGTATTGAAGCTTATCAACAAGCAGCTACACTTTTTAATTATCCACTTCATATTGGCATTACAGAATCGGGTCCTTTAATTCCTGGGATTGTGAAAACTACCACTGTTTTCAATCGTTTACTTTCTTTTCAACTTGGAAACACAATTCGTGTTTCTTTAAGTGATGATCCGATTTATGAAATTAAAGTTGCTAAACAAATTTTAAAAATCAATCATTTAATTACCATGCCTACCCTTATTAGTTGTCCTACTTGTGGTCGTACTCAAATTGACTTAATTCCCTATGCAAAGGCTCTCGATGATTTTCTTTATACTATTGATAAACCCATTACTGTGGCTTTAATGGGATGTGTCGTCAATGGACCTGGAGAAGCAAAAGAAGCCGATATAGGTATTGCCGGAGGCAATAAAGTCGCTGCCTTATTTAAAAAAGGAAAAGTCATTCAAACGATTCCTGAAGATCAAATTCTTTCAACTTTAAAAGAAGAAATCAAACGTTTATAAAAAATTAAACTTTTACCCATAACTTTCCTTCCTAGGCTCATATAATAACACTAAGGAAGGTGGCACAACTTGTTTAAAGGACTGATTGAAAATTATATTCAATATCTTACTCCACAATTAATGGAAAAATATGCTTTGCAAAATGGAATTATTTTAACACCTCAAGAAGCAAAAGATGCCGTTGATTTTATCAAACAAAATTATACAGTCGTTTTATACCAATACAGTTATCCTGTCATTGTGGAACTAACAAAAAATCATTTTAAGGAAGAATCACAAGAAAAAATGCTTCTTTTATTAGAAAAAACAAAAAAAAGATATAATTTATAAAAAATAAAAACTGTAAGAATGAGGTTTCCTAAATAGGATTCAAATCAAAATTCTTACATTTTTTTTGTTTATCACATTTTTGGTGTACTTTTAAACCCCTTTTTTCACATTTTTGGATACCTAATCGAAGTAAAAAATCACATTTTTGAAAAAATAAATGTTATATTGATTTGATTTTTTTTATTATTTTCTTTTTCATTTCTTTAAAATATATAGTTATTTAACACGATTTGAACTTTTTGCATATGATAAGGCAGAAGAGGGGATAACATGAAACTTTATATCATTGGGGAAAATCCAATTGTACCTCATTTAATTGCTTTACTTGCAAAGGATTATGAAATCAAAGTCGATTGTAATGTTTATACGAAAGATTTAGATGTAGAAAAATTAACGGTTAGTGATTTAACATTGAAAACAAATTTTGTTGATGTCATTTTTCTTGTTAACACCAAACAAATTCATCAAAAAATCATCTTAAAAGATGGTTCAAAAACGTTGAATGATGCCATTTTTAATCTTTATCAAGAAAGTTTATGGTTTAGTTTAAACATGAATTCTTTAATGAATTATTACGTAGATAAATATGATTTAAAGCATTATGATTTATCAGAAATTTCGCCATTTTATATTTGTAGTCGTTTGGCCTTTAATGAAATTGTACTTCAAAAAATGATTACACAAAGTCAAAAATTATTACACCAACAAAAAGTATTAATTTTAGGTTATTCAACGACAACAAAATTATTATGTGAATTATTGTCTTCTAATCGTATGATTGTGGTGGTCAGTGACCGTCTTTTGCAAGAACTCATTGAAGCAAAACAAGAAGGATATGGCATTCTTTTAAAAGAAGAAATTAATACGACTCCAATTCATTTTGATACGATTATCATTGAAGATGAATATTTTATCAATCAAATCAAAAGCGCGGATAATCAGCAAATCTATTTCATAAATTATAAAGAAGAGAATACAAAACAAGAGCATATCCATTGCCTAAACCCTTATGAATTAGTTTGTACCCATTATCCAAAACTCATCGCTCAAAATGTAGCAAGTAGTTTTAAAAAAGAAATTCGTGAATATTTTAAGGAGGCCTAGTCATGTTTGGAAAAATTATTACTGCAATTGTTACCCCATTTGACGAAAACAAAAATATTGATTACCGGGCCTTTGGTACTTTATTAAAAAAATTAGAAAAAGAACACACTGATTCATTTGTTGTATGCGGGACAACAGGAGAAGCGCCTACTTTATCCTTTAAAGAAAAACTTAATTTATTTCATTTTGCTAAAAAAATTGTCAACAAAGAAACCAAAATCATTGCTGGAGTGGGCACAAATAATACAGCCGAAACCATTAAACAAATCAAAATTTTAAATGAAACAGATGTGGATGCTTACCTTGTCGTTTGTCCCTATTATAATAAACCTTCACAAGAAGGTTTATATATGCATTTTAAATTGATTGATGAAGTGAGTACAAAACCCATTATTTTATATAATGTATTATCACGATGTGGTGTTGAAATTAATATTCCCACTTTAATTCGTCTTTTTAATGACTGTAATAATATTGTGGGTTTAAAACATGCAAGCACAAATATGCAATATATCGCTTCTATCAAAAAAGAATTACCACGATTATTGGTATATGGTGGCGAAGATCGCTATATTTTAGATGTCTTTAAAAATCATGGCGATGGTATTATTTCTGTTTTGACCAATTTTTATGGCAACGAAGTTTATGAATTAATTCAAGATTATCTAACCAATCATTTTGAAAATATTTCTTTATATGAATATATTCAGACACTTGCAGAAATTATCTTTATTGAATCTAGTCCTGCTCCAATAAAATATATTTTGTATCGTCATCATTTAATATTGAATCAATTACGCCTTCCATTAGTTCCTTTATCTACACCTTTTAAGCAACTCATTGACAATATTTTAGATTAATTTTATAATAAACTTGTTTATTATAAGGAGAGAATGTCATGGATTTTAATCGTTTTGCAACTACTCGTAAAAAAATAATGGCGATATCCATCATTTGTAGTGTCATTATTATTGCAGGAGGAACTTTAGCCCTTACTTTTTTAGAATGGTGGCTTGGAACGATTCTTTCTGTTGCCGCTATTGTTTTATTGGCTCTTTTTTCTATTTTTTGTTTAAGTCCAATGATGCGAACGTACAAAAGAATTGTCATTGAAGAAACTTTAAAATCTTACTTATCAGAAATTGAATTTGACACTTCTCGATTTAATAAAGAATTTATTAAAAGTCATCCTTTATTTGAACTAAAAAAGCAATTTAAAAGTGATTATTATTTTTTAGGAACTTATAAAGAAATTAATTTTGAAATTGGTAATGTTCAATCTTATGATGAATTAAAAGACCATCACGTCTATATCTCTTCTTATAGTTTTAATGGAAAAATCTTTTCTTTGCCGGTTGAAACGGATGAAAAAGCAGAAATTTTAATCATTGAAAAAAAAGATCGTTTAGCAAGCGAAGCTAATCGTTTAAAAAACACAGCCTTTCAATATCTTATAAAAAGTAAAAATGAGCCTTTTAATGAATTGTTTGAACTATTTAGTACAGTTGAAAATATTGAAATTACTTCTTTTATTAGTTTATGCATTGAATTAATTAGAAAAATCAAAAAAATTTGTGCTCACCGTTTGTTTTTGTTATTAAAAGATAATCGACTTTATTTAGCAATTGACGAACAAAACAGTTCATTTCAACTAAAATTAAAAAATCCCGTAACAACAGATGATGTCAACGAATTAAGAAAAGAATATAGTCCGTTTTTCCATTTTATGGATGCACTTCTTGAACAAATTAAAAAAAGTTCTTCTTCATAAAAGCAATCTTTTAGTAAGGATTGTTTTTATTTTAAAAAAGATTTTTTTACTTATTATCTTGTTTTTAAGTTATTTATTTTGTATAATAATGCATAGTTGTTTACCCATTTTTTTTGAAATTTGGAGGTTATTATGAAAGAAATCGTTAAAATATTTGCTTTAGGTGGACTAGATGAAAACGGCAAGAACTTATATGTCGTTGATATTAATGAAGATTTGTATATTTTTGATGCAGGAATTCGTTATCCTGAAGAATCTTTATTAGGAATTGATATCATTTTACCTGGAATTAATTATTTATTTGAAAATCGTCATCGCATCAAAGCTTTTTTTATTAGTCATGGACATGATGAAAATATGGGCGCTATTCCCTTTTTATGTGAAGAAATTCAAGCCCCCGTTTTTGCCACCAAACTAACGATTGCTTTGATCAAAGATGCCGCTAAAAGATATAAAAAAGAAGAAGTCAATATTCCTTTTGTAGAAATTAAAAGAGATGAAACGATTCATGTTGATGATAAAACGATTTATGCTTTTGCTGTGACTCATGGTTCTAGTGAAGCCGTTGGATATGCTTTAGAAACCAAGCATGGTTTAATTGTTTATAGTGGCGATTATATTTTAGACTTTTCTGCAGATGAACCTTATCGCAGTGATTTTAATCGAATTAGTTATTTATCCACAAAGCCAACATTATGTTTACTTACTGATTCTTATAATAGTACTTATAAAGGAATGGTTTCCCCGAATCATAAAATTTATCACCGTCTTTGCCAAATCATGGAAGATGTAAAGGGGCGTATTTTTATTTCCTTGTATGGACAAAATTTATTTGGTTTACAAGAAATCATTGCAGCAACCATCAAAAGTAAACGAAAACTATTATTGTATACCGACTATAGCAAAAATATTTTAGATACCTTACAAGGACTTTATGAAAATCCTTTTATTGACGAAAAAAACATTTCAACCAATCCTTTAGAAGTAAATAGTGTCATTTTAGTGATGGATCTCGGTTCAAAAGTATTTGAAACATTAACCAAGATTGCCGAATCCAATGAAAATGAAGATTCTTTAAAAATCACGGAAGAAGATGCTTTTATTTTAGCTTCTCCTCCACATACAGGAACCGAATTAATGTATGCTAAAATTTTGGATAAACTTTATCGAACTAATGCACAAATTTTTAATATTAGTAGTAAAGAAATGGTTTCCATGCATGCGGGTAGTCAAGATTTAAAAATGTTACTTTCCATTTTAAAACCAAAATACTACATGCCTATTCGTGGGTATTATATTAAGATGATTGAAAATGCCAAACTTGCTGTTGATTTAGGTTACAATCATAACAATATTTTAGTTTATGATAATGGAATGGTTGCTAATTTTGAAGATGGCGTCTTAATCCGTAGTCATGAATCGGTAGAATGCAAAGAAATCATGGTTGATGGTATTGGTATTGGTGATGTTGGAAGTGTTGTTATCAATGATAGACGAAAACTATCCAGTGATGGCGTCATGATTCTTGGAATTTCTTTTTCGATGTCAACTAGAAAAATCGTTGCTGGGCCAGACATTCAAATGCGGGGATTAATCTTTTTAAAAGATGCAAATGAAATTGTTGATAAAATATCAGGGATTTTTGAAAAAACAGTATTTGATTATGTGCAAAAACCAGGACTTGTCGATTTTAATGAACTAAGAAATATTTGTAAAGAAAATATTAGTCGTGTTGTGCGTAGTGATTTAGGAAAAGATCCAATGATTCTTCCAGTCATTATTTCTGTTTAAAACCATAAATTTTTATAACAAAAAATGGATTCTAAAATTGAATCCATTTTTTTATCCAACAATATGATAATTTACATTTTGATTTTCATCATAGACAACGACGACACTTTTTTGATGATAGGTTAAGGCATATTCTTGTTGATCTTGATAAGTAATGGGTGATGTTAAAGTATAAACTTCTATTGCTTCAGAAGTAATCATTCGTTGATTTTCAACATAATTTAAATTAATACGGAATTGATCTTTATCAGCACCAAATGGATTATATTGATCAAAATAAGGTGTATAAGTAATATTGGACATTCCGCTATCATCAAATTGCATCAAACGCAAATAGCCATCTCCACTGCATCCTGAAACACTTCCAATGACATGTTTATCAGGATTGGAATCTACAAATTGATAATCTGATAAAATTTCCCAAACTTTCCGATCTGATTGTGGAATGCTGACTTCTCGTCTAAAAGCACCATTATCGTGGCCACATAAAACCATTAAAACATTTTCGTTGGGTATTACAATTTGATTAAATATTTCTTCATATCGTGAACTGGTAGAGGTTATACCATTTCCACCATTATACATTAAATAGTCATGCGTTGCTAAAATGACATTGCGATGAGGATAATGTCCAATCACTTCATTTGCCCAAGCAATTGTGTCTGGGTCACCTTCTACACCATATCCTAAATAAACAATCATAAAATCTTTATCCGCAATCGTAATTAAATCATAATGACTTGCATTGTTATTTAAACTACCTCCATACCATGGTTGGTTATTGAAACGATCTTGTCCAAAATAAGCCGAAAAGAAGCGATAATCTAAAGTTTGCAAAGAAGAGCCTGTGTCATGATTTCCAGTAACCACACCATTTGGCAAACCAACTTCTTCTACAATTTGATGGGCGCGGTCAGCAATTTCCCATTGTTTGGTTACTAAATCAATTTGTGCTTGAGATGGATTATCTCCTGCAGCGTTATCATCCACCAAATCACCCGTGTGAATCATATAACCAGCATTCCCTGTTGTATATTGTTCAGCACAGTATTCCATCATTTTGTATAACATTTCATTGAGGTCATCAAATTTTGTATAATGTTGCGTATCCGTTACCCATAACATCGTATCACTACCATTAGAAACATAGTCTGGTACAATAAATAATTCTACTTCTCCTTGGTTAATGTAAGGCGTAGCTTCCAATTCAAACATCTTTGTTTCTGTTCCATAACCAAACGTTAAAGTGTCCCATTGTTGCGTAGTTTGATTTTTTGCTTGAATGGCAAAACGTTCATAAGGAGCGGTTCCTCCAACATAACGAACAAATAAATGATCCCCTTCTTTTGCTGAAAAATGAATACTATGATAAGGAATACCTTCTTTTAAAGTGGTCGTCGTTGGCAAAGTTAACGCTTCTTTGGTTTTGTCTTTTACTCCTTGATTGAAAGAAATTGATACGGGATTAGCTTGATATTGAATTAAAGAAAAAGGTTCATCAGAAGTAAATTGACTAAAATCCGCAGAGGTTTTGTAATTTTTAAATTGACCTACTTCACTAGCATAAAATTCACTAAACTGATAAATTTCATTCCCTGCTCGATCTTTTGCATAAATAACGAGTGTATGTTTCCCTTGCGATAAATTTCTAGGAAATGGTCCATTACTCGTTTGGCTAATGCCATCAATTTGTACATATTGTTTACTGACTCCACTTAAAGAATCACGAACTGTTGTTGAAAGTTTTTCAATATCGGTATTTATAATCGATAAAGGCTTTAAACTAGATTCAATCGTTGGTTTTGTATTATCAATTCCTACTTTTTTAAAATAAACCTGACGATCTCCTTCAAATAATTGAAAATCATAATATCCATCTTCAAATAAAGTTGTATCTACTTTAAATTGATAATAGGTTTCTTTTTGATAATCAAAGAAAAATTCTACTTTAAAAGGAATATTAAAGCGAGGATCTTCATGTCCATAATAAGTATCATAACTACCCCAACCATCTCCAATCCAAAAGAGTTCATTAGGATCATAAGGTGAATCAACAATTTGCGTATTATTTAAATTAGCAGGAATACCAACCTGTATAGGATAATAACGACGAATCGTTGTGGGGTATAACTTTTTTTGATTGGGTAATACAATATGAAAATCGCGAAGTTGAAAATCATCACAACTTTGCCATTTATTGCCGTGATTTAAAGACTCATTGTATTCCGTTGTACTCCAATAACGGCCAATCGTAACCATCATTGAATTTTGTCCATTTATTAATTGATTTTCTTCAATCGTTACACCTTTTTCGCCATTAGAAGGAATTTTACCTAATTTTTGTTGATTTAAATAAAGATAGTCAGCGGCATTGTTGGAATTATCCGAATTAATGCCAATCGCCTCATATCGAATGATAGCTTTTGGAGCATCAATACCATCTTCTTCAATAAATTGATTCCCCACTTTTAGGGTAATTGGTTGATCTGGCCTATTTTTTGCAGAAGCAATCAATTCAAGTGTTCCTTTAGCATAATCGATTGATTCAATAGAAACCGTATAATTTTTATCATTTACAAAGGGCTGTTCAGATTCTTTTTTACATCCAGTTAAAATCATAGTTGATGCAAAAGTAAAGTACAAAAAAATTTTTGGCTTTACCATGTTTTTCACCTCATATTTATTATACTATATTTTCATTTAAATTGCCATCTTTAACCTAAAGCAACATCTAAAATCATCATCACAACGAATCCAATCATAACACCAAATGAGGCCAAATTTTTATGATTTTTGCAAGATTCAGGAATTAATTCACTCGATACGACACAAATCATCGCTCCAGCAGAAAAAGCTAATAAAAAGGGTAAAATGGATTGAATAAAAATGGCAGCTAAACATCCCAAAACACCACTAATGGGTTCAACAATTCCGCTTAATTGGCCATAGAATAAACTTTTTTGAATCGAATATCCTTCTCTTCTTAAAGGCAAAGAAACCGCTGCTCCTTCAGGGAAATTTTGCAAACCAATTCCGATGGCTAACATCATTGCCCCAATTAATGTCGTCATTGAAGAATCAATAAATAAACCACCAAAAGCAACCCCAATGGCTAATCCTTCAGGAATATTATGCAAGGTCACTGCTAACACTAGTAAAATGCTTCTTTTTTTAGAAACATCTTTCTTTTTAGCCAAAATCACTTTATCTAAAAATCGATCCGCCAAAATGACAAATAATCCACCACTAACAAACCCAATGGATGGAAGTAACCAAGGAATATAATTTAAATCTTCTGATAAACTAATTGCTGGAGCAAGTAAGGACCAAAAACTAGCAGCAATCATCACTCCTGCACCAAAACCTAACATGACATCTAAAAATTTTGTATTTACTTTTTTGATAAAACAAACCACCAAAGCACCTAAAAAAGTGATAAACCAAGTAAACAAAGTTGCTAAAAAAGCAAGTAAAACGGGATGAAGTTGCAGTAATTTCTCCATTCTATCACACTCCATATTATAAAATATTCAAAGATGAATAGGGAAGTTCAACTTCTACCCATAAAAAAAAGCCTTCACGGCTTTTCTTATTTTTTAGTAGGAACAGTTTTTGGTTCACGACTAATTTTGATTTCTTTATTTTGTTCTTTAATTGTTTGAAAACGTTCTTTTTGTCTATCTTTCATGACTTTCGTTAATGCTTTTGATTTAGTTATCTTTTCAATGCCAATAATATCTGTTACAAAACTGCGAATGGGATAGATTTTTTTATCTTTAAAAGCAATAATTGAAAGCATTTCTTCAAATCGATCTATTTTCATTTTAAAGACAAGATGATTTCTTTCTTCAATAACGATTTTATCTCGTTGCAATAATTGACAAGCTTCTTGATAAAAATCAATGCGTTGATTTTTATAAATAAAACCCAGTTGAGAAAGGGTAACATCTTTAAAAGAGGCATTATATAAATTAATATTTAAGGTCACATTTGAATTTTCAGTAGAAAGTTCAACATCGGCTCTCATGGTGATTTGACTTTCGTTATTTTGCCGATAAATTTTTCGACTTTTTAAATAAGTTAACAATCCTAGTAAAATTAAAATAACTAAAAGTACAAAAACAAAGATGAAACAAAGTCCGATATTTTTTTCAAGCCATTCCATGATTATTTCCCACCTTTTTGAATTAAATATTGTAATAATACTGACATTTGTTTTAAAGTATTTTCTTTATTTTCAAAATAAGCCCCCGCTTCAATCAACTCTGCCATAATTAAAGGATCGGAGTTAACAAATTGCAATCCCTTTTTCTTTCCTTCAATTGTCGCATCTTTTAAAAAGATTTGCACCACTTCTTCATTTTCAACTTTACAAGCGCTAATTAAGGCTTGATCTTTGTTAAGTTGTTGATAGGCATTTTGATAAATAAAGCGATAAATTTCGACTTTCTTTTGCATCAAAGCCTTTTCAAACCCTTCATTAATATTCGTATAATATTGTTTTTGTAATAACACACTTAAAAGTTCTAAATTTTCTTCTATGCAATATCTTAAAAATAGATTTTGAATATTGGTTGCATAATTTTTGGCTTGGCTTAAAAAATGAGGATCTGAGGCTTGGAAATAAAGAAGAATAGCTTTTTCATAATCCTTTTTTAAAGCATAATCAACAAAGAATTGAAAATCTAACATTTTTCTGCCTAAATAAGTTGCTATATAATCTAAATGATATTCAATGGCATAAATCGCTAAAGAAGAATAAGATAAAATGTCATCTTGAACTTTTAAAAATTTTATTTTGTAATACTTTTTAGCTAAAATTTCATCTAAAACTAAATCTAATTGATTCTTGTTAATGTAATATAAAAATAAATAACGATACTCATCTTCAAAACCTTTAAATAATCCATGGTTAAGCATACCAAATTTGCTAATAAGATAATACTGTTTGGATAATTGATGTTTTAAAATAAATAATAGACAACGGAAATATAATTCTTTATCTTTACTAGAAAGTAATAGATGCTTTTTTAAATATTGGTCATTGGCTAAAGCAAAATAGTTATTTTCTAAAATATAATTAAAGGAATCAATAGCATTTTCATCCATTGCATATTCAATGATGTGAACACCATAACTATCGGGTTCTAAAAGATTGGTCCCTTGATTTTTTAAAGATGCAATGGCTTGTGGCCCATTTTTAACAGCAGTTTCAAATTTTGCTGTAAATTTCTTCGTCGTTTTTTTCTTACATAAAATAATCGTATCAATGCTTACTTTTAAAATATCAGCAATTTGATCATATAAATCAATGTTGATACTACTTGATAAAGCATCGGCTAATTCATCCACATTCATTTTTAATTGCTTTGCTAATGAAGTTAATGTTAATTTGCGTTCATCCAATAAATTAATGATATATTCATTCATTTTGGAACAATCCATAGCTATCACTCCTTCTTTATTATCATACCACTTTTTTAAGGGATTGAAAACAAAAAAGAAAGGTTATAGTAGAAAAACATTGTCATTGTAAAACATATGGGAATGATATAAAATAAATTTAGAATGATTAAACTAGAAACATACCATTATTTTGTAATAAAAATAAATGTTAATGGCAATGAAGTAGAAAAATATACTAGAATGATTTTTAATTCATTATTTTAGTAAAAGAAACCTTGAAAATTTTGTCAATAACAAAGTTTTAATTGGTTACAATCCAATGAAGCAAAAAGTCTTTTCACATTATTAAAAATTAAAGAAAGAAGAAAAAACGATTTTAAGTATTCTGTTAATTGCAAGTATTGTTTTGATTTTCTTCCCATAATAAAACCTCCGTTGTAGACTTTAATTATTTTATTTGTCTACTTCGGAGGTATCATATCATGATTGCACTTTTTTGCTTTTTTAATTGATACAACATCAAGAATTAATTTTTTTCTACAATTTGTTTTCCATCATATTGACCACATGCTTGACACATATGATGTGGTAAAACTTTTGCACCACAATTGGGGCAAACATTTAATTGTACAGGCTTTAAGGCATCATGTGATCTACGTTGTGCTTTGACTGTTTTTGATGTTCTTCTCTTTGGTACTGCCATAATTACACCTCCTGGGTAAACAAATTCAGCGTTTTTATTATACTAATAAAATATGGAAGTGTCAACTAAAATTAGACTATTTCCGTAACTCAGCTTGCAATTCTTTTTGACAAGCCGCATAAATTTTATTAAATACAGTTTGGATATCTGCATCTTGTAATGTTTTTGTATAATCAACAAAAGATATGGTTAGCGCAATAGATTTATATCCTGGTTGGACATGTTCTCCTTGATAAACATCAAAAATATCCACATCTTTTAATAAACTTCCTCCCGCTTTTTTAATCGTTTTAACGATTTGAATGGCTGAAATCTCTTCTTTTACAACAAGTGAAATATCGCGTTGCACTAAAGGATATTTTGAAACAGGACTATATTTTAATTTACTTGTTTTTAAAGCAAAAAATTTCGTTAAATCGAGTTCAAAATAAATGGTTGCATCAATATCTTCTTTTTGTAAAGTTAAAGGATGAATTTCTCCAAGTGTTCCCATTACTTGGCCATTAATCTTTAAAACAGCGGCTTTCCCTGGATGATATAGATTTTGATTTGGGAAAATAGAAGTAATCGGTTCAAAAGCAAATCGTGAAGATTCAATGCCAAACAGAGCAAGCAATCCTTCTACAATCCCTTTTATTCGATAAAAATCATTTGGATATTGCAAAGAAGTCCATTTTGTTTGGTTCATTCCATTTGAAATTGCAATAGCCAATTTTTCTTTTTCGCCTTGTTTGGTATACACATTAGAAAGTTCAAAAATTGCTACATTTTTGGTTTTTCTTGCTTGATTATAATGAATAGTTTGTAACATGCTAGCCATTAATGATTTTCTTAAATATTCTTTTTCAACCGTTAAAGGATGAGGTAAAATGATAAATTCTTCTTGATCCCATTGATCATAATAAGTGGCTGTCGCTTTGGATTGTAAAGTATAAGAAAGTGTTTCGGTAAGACCAATATCTAATAAATAATTTTTGATAATTTTTCTTTTTCTTTGTGTTTCGGTTAAACCGATTTCTTTTGTTTCAAAAACGGGCATTTCATATGGAATCGTATCAAAGCCAATTAAGCGAACGACTTCTTCAACTAAATCTTGTTTATTTTCTAAATCATTTCGATAAGTAGGAATATCAACTATATAAGTTCCATGATTGAAAGTATAATGCATTTGTAAACGTGAAAAGACCTCTTCAATTTGATCATCACTATAATTTGTTGCTAAATAACGATTAATATACTCTTTTGTAATGGTAATTGTCTTTTTACTTTTTATTAATTTTTGATAAATACTTGGTTTAGAAACGATTTTGGCATCGGCATACTCTACTAATAATTGTGCAGCATAAGCACTAGCCAAATTCATTTGATATTCATCAACCGCCTTTTTAGAAAAATTGGTTGCTGCAACAGTCATCAAATTAAAACGTTTACAAGAGTTTAAAATTTGTGTACCATCAAATAAAGCCGCTTCCAAAGCAATATTTTTCGTATTTTCATCAATCATGGTTGAGGCATCTCCAATAACCCCAGCAATACAAACGACTTCATCTCCATTGGTTACAACAATATCTTGTTTTTCAATAGAATATTCTTTGCCATCTAAAGCTAAAACTTTTCTTTCTTGATCATCTTTAATGATATAATGTTTGGTTTTTAACTTATCTGCATCATACATATGTAAAGGTTGCCCCGTCATTAAAGTGACATAATTTCCAATATCAATGACATTATTGATGACCTTGACATCATGTTTTGTTAATATTTCTTGCATCCATTTTGGTGAAGGTTTAACGGTGACTGCTTGTACACTTCGAATAGAAAAATAAGGACATTTTTCCGTTTGACTTTCACAAACAAATGGATTTTCAGCGCAAAATGAATCTTCAATGGAAGGTAAATTCACTTTTTTATTTAAAATGGCACCAATTTCTATCATTAATGCATGTAAAGCAAAGACATCACTACGATTAGGTGTGACATTCATTTCAACTAAAATATCATCTAAACCAAGATATTTTAATACTTCGGTTTCACCAACTGGTGCATCCTTATCTAAAACTTCAATGCCATTTTTTTGCTCTTCAGTTAAATTTTGCTCACTCACACCCAGTTCTAATAAAGAACAAATCATTCCTTGAGATAAAACATCACGAATCATTCCTTCTTTAATGATAAGATCTTTTGCAGGTAAATGAGCGCCTACTTGAGCCACAATGACTTTTTGATGATTTTTTACATTTGGTGCTCCACAAACAATTTGTAAAATAGTCTTTTTGATATCCACTTTACAAACATGCAAATGGTCACTATTGGGATGATTTTCACAAGAAATAATTTCTCCAATAATTAAATTGGTGGCTTGTGCTAAAGGGGTTAAACCTTCAACTTCAAATCCTGCCAAGGAGAGTTTTTGACAAAATTCATTCATTGAAACATCTTTTAAATCCACATATTGTTTGACTAAATTTAAACTAAATTTCATCTTTATCCCTCCTTATCTTTCTTTAACAAATTGTGAAATGACACGTAAATCATTATTATATAAATGACGAATATCATCAAAACCATATTTTAGCATCGTAATACGGTCAATTCCAAATCCGATGGCAAAGCCTTGATAAACTTCAGGATCATATCCTCCCATTTTTAAAACATTAGGATGAACCATTCCTGCGCCTAAAATTTCAATCCATCCTGTATCTTTACAAATGGGACAACCCTTTTTTTGACAAGTACAACTAACATCGACTTCTACACTTGGTTCTGTAAAAGGAAAATAAGATGCTCTGAGGCGAATTTCTCTTTTTTCACCAAATAATTTTTTAGCTACTAAATCTAAAGTGGCCTTTAAATGGGCCATGGTAATATTTTTATCAATAACTAATGCTTCTAGTTGCATAAATTGATGGGAATGCGTGGCATCATCATCATCTCTTCGATAAACCTTTCCAGGACATAAAATTTTAATCGGTGATTTTTCTTGATTTTTTTCCATTGTTCGCGCTTGAACAGGAGAGGTATGTGTTCTTAAAAGTTCATTTTCTGTAATATAGAAAGTATCTTGCATATCTCTCGCTGGATGATTTTTAGGGATGTTTAACATTTCAAAATTATAATGATCTTTTTCAACTTCCGGACCTTCTTCAACATGATAGCCTAATGGCAAAAAGATATCAATAATTTCATCAATGACAATGTTCATCGGATGTTTACTTCCAGAAAAAACATGATAGCCAGGTAAGGTGACATCCATTTTTTCTTTTTCTAATTTTGCTTTGAGTTCTGCTTCTTCTAATTGCTTTCTTTTTTGTTCAATCATTTGCGTTACAAATGTTTTCGTTTCATTAATTTTTTGACCAAAAACTGGTTTTTGATCATTTGGAACTTGCTTTAAGGTTTCCATAAAAGAAGCAAAAACCCCTTTTTTGGATAAGATTTCAATTCGTAATCCCTGTAACTCTTTTACTGTTTGTAATTTTTCAATGCGTTCTTGAATTTGTTTTTTTAATTGCTCTAATTGTTCTAACATTGTCCATCCTCCTATCAAAATAAAAAGCGTCCTCATTTCTAAGGACGCTTGGCGCGCGGTACCACCTTAGTTCATACATTGCTGTATGCGCTTTAAGATTCAAAAGTATGCTCCAATGGTGAATTCATTAATGGGTTATAAGGACTTGCACCAAAATATCCTATTCTCTACAATAACTTCCATTAATCATGGCCATTTTCATTGCATATTTTAATTATAACAAATATTTTGAAATGTGCAAGTTAAAGTACAATAAAGACAATAGAAAATATTTTTTTATAATTTAGATTCACAAAACAAAACCACAATGTAAAACTGATGAATTTAAAGATGTCAATAGTAAAAAAAATATTTTTTTTGGTGTAAAAAATGTCGATTTTTAAAACTATAGTATAATAAATTATACTATAAAGTCAATCAAAAAAAAGTGTCTTTTTTCGACACTTTTTCGTTTGCCTTTTTTTGTTATAGTAGTTTTGAAAGGAGGTGAACGTTATGGATTGGTCTCGTCTATCGAATACCGATACGTTTTATCAAATCAGTGGAGTTACTCTTCTTGCTAGTCTTTTATCTTTAATCCTTACCTTTATCTTTAAAAGAGTGACAAAAAAGGTTTGGCAAGATAAAAGCGAAACACAAAAGGATACCTATTTAAGAGCCTTAGGTCGATTCATTGCTTTTGTTACTTATACGCTTCTTTACTTAGGTAGTGACCTTTTAACTTATCACCAAATCATTTTTGATGGAACGTTTTTGGTTTCTTTATTGAGTGGTAGTAGTTTAACCATCAGTTTATCTAAAGCCATTTATACGTGGATGCATCAAAAAGGGAAAGAAAAAGAAGAAGGTAATGCTTCAAGTCCACAACAAGAAAGTCAAACACTATGGGTTTTAACAAAAAAACAAACAAAGGAGGAATAAAACCATGGGAAAATTATTTTTAAACAAAAAGAAGATTCAACTTTCAAACCAACAAGACAATTTAGTTCAAGAATCAATAGTCATAAGTGAATCAAAAAACGAAGAAATAAAAGAAAAACGACAAGAAAACATCAAACATTTTAAACAAAAAGATGGAACCATCATTGCACAAATCTATAATGATGCCGTCAATTATTATCAACCCAATCAGCATCGTTATCGTGAAATTGATAATCGCTTTAAAGAAAATGAGAGTCAAACCGAATATCTTAATGCCTATAATTCTTTTCATGTCCATGTTCCTAAAAATGTAAAAGACAAAATTTATGAAATCGAAAAAGAAGATACAAAAATTACTTTCTTATTTGAACAAAACAAAAATTTAATGCCAAAACAAGAATTGCAAGATCAAATCAATCATTCAAAAATGGTTTACGAAGATGCTTATCCACAAGCCGATTTAGAATTACATTTAATTGGTAATCGAATTAAGTCCAATGTCATTTTAAAAAATAAAGAAGCGAGTTTTCAATACACTTTTCGCCTTCATCTAACAAATTTAACAGCTCAATTAAGTGCGAGTCAACAAGAAGTTGAATTTTATTCTACAAAAAATCAGCAACTTCAATTGATATTAAAAGCACCAATGATGTTTGATGCCAATCAAAATTATAGTGAGGATATTTGTTATGAAATAAAACAAGAAAGCGAGCAAGAATATCTTCTTTTATTAAAAGCCAATTCAGAATGGATTCAAGATGTTTGTCGTGTATTTCCAATCACCTTAGACCCGGAAATTATTTTGCCTAATAACACACAAAAAATAACAACTTATTATTCAGAAGGTGAAGATTTAAAAGATGGAACAGATACCTTTTTTGTAGGAATGTATAAACCAACTTCAGAAGAGCCTGTTGCTTATAGAGGGTATATTTATTTTAATTTACCTTCTCTTCCTAAAAATGCTATTTTAAAAGACATTCGTCTTCATCTTATTGCTTGGGGTGTTCCGGCTAATTTTGATTATGCGATTCATCCTATAACCAGTGGTGTTCCAGCAAATGGATTACCAACACATAGTGAAGAAGTCATTGATGAAGGCATTTTTCCTTCAAATGGTATTTTAGAAGTCAATCTTTCTCATCTTTATCATCGCAAAGATGTAAAGGGTGTCGTTTTGAAAAAAAAGAATGAAATTTATGATATAACTAATCGATTTTATATTCGAGGATCTAGTGCTACATCTTATTATCCAGTAATTAAAATGCAATATGTAGAAAGTCCTAAAGAAGTATCTTCAAAAAATACAAAAACATACGCCCTCAATGATAAAGCGAGTCTTTTAATTCATTTAAGTGAAGCGAAAAAATATTTTCAATTTAACGATTTAACCCTATCCAGTCTTACTTTTTCACATCAATACAGTGATCATCTTTTTAACCAAGAATATGAAGTAGATGAAAATCAAAATCCTTTAACGCCTTCTTTTCATTTAGGAAAAGGATTCAAGAGTAATTTTACAAGATTTTTATATCATCAAGACCGTAAAAATCAAACAGCAGAAGGTCATTCTATTATCTACTTTGAAGATTTTGATAATCGCTCCATCTTTGAAAAAAATACTTTTATGTGTTGGAAGAGCAACAACATTTTATTGAAGAAAGTGAAGTATTAAAAGATGCCAATCACCAACTTTATTATGTGGATAATGATAAAAAAAGACATGAAGTTACCAAGGCCTATGTGGATAGAAAAAAACGAATGCTAATTACCAATGATGAAAAAGCAAAATTAATCGATCAATTGGGATTACAAAGAAATGTGAGTCGCTATTATTTCAATCATGATGATGAAAAAGTGGTCATTGAATTAAATGATGACGATACCTTTTTATATAAAGTGGCAGAACTTGAAGGTGGATATCATGTTGACTATGCATTTATTCAAGAAATCAATGGAGAACAATACTATAGCCAAAATTATATTGAGAAAAAAGTAATTCAACCTATTTTCATTAAAGCCCGGTTAATCCAACGAAATGGAGAAGAATATTTCAATTCCAACTCTTTAGTTTTAAATGATTATACGGGAGAAATTGAGGCCAAAAGTTATCGTATCCCTATTTATAAAGAATATAATGATGATGATACTCCTCTACCATTTGATCAATTAATGGAACAAACCTATTATTTAGATCAAGCGATTCAAAATGGCTATGATAATTTAGAAAATTTAAAAGCAGAATTAGCGAAGTATGAAGGATATAATCAGCAAACAAAAGAACAATTAGAAGAAGAATATCTAGCTTTACAAAAAGAAAGCATGCTATATGATTTTGAACAAAATGAGTATCTTTTAAAGCAACAAGAAGAAGCTTTATTTGAAGAAATATCCAAAAACAAAGTATGGGATAAAATTGTAGATCAAGATTTTAAACAAAAAATAGAGGAAATCAAAAATAGTCCAAAAGACAAGCAAAAAGAATTATTAAATGATTTTTTTAAAGATGAAGAGGGGAATGCGATAAGATTTATTGTTTATTCTTCAGATGAATATAAAGCACATCAAGATTTAAAAACGCAATATGATTTGGTCATTAAACAACAAAAGAGTTTGCAAAATCAAAAAAGAATGCAATATTTGCAAGGAAAAATCCAAGAAATTCAACAAGAAGAATTAGATGTATACCTTAAACAAATTCAAAATTCAATTTTCAATCTACAAAATCAAATTAGTGATTTAAAAGAACAACTTCATCTTCAAGTTCAAATAGAAAAAGCAAAACCTTTTGATTATTTAACAAAAGGAGATTCTATTTATGGTTTTGATTATCATGGAAAATTAGTAGAAATAAATAGCAAAGATGAATCCTATTTTATGCATTATGATGAACAGGACTATTTGATTTCAATTACCAATCAAGATGAAAAAACTTTGATGGAATTTGATTATGAAAATGGTTATCTTTTACAAGCAAAAGATTATCAAGGACGAACAACAAAATATACTTATAACAATAACCATTGTTTAACAAAAATGGAACAGTCTAGTGGATTTTATTTGACATTCCAATATAATGACTATGGTTTATGTAAAATTAGTGATGCTTATCAAAAACATCTATCCGTTACTCAAAATAATGAATTATTTACAGTTCAAAAATCTTCAACCGCTAAAACCATCAAAAATGATGACGTGATTGAACAAGAAGAACAAATTTTAGAAAAAGAAACGATAGATACCAGTTATTATGGAATGACTGAAATACAAAAAGATCAATTAAAACAAATCTTTATGTTTGATGATTTTGGCAATCCTTATTGTACGTATATTCAAAAAGAAGATTATCCTACGATAACGCAAGCTATGTATCAATTTGAAGGGGAAAATTTAAAATATCAAGTGTCTATTCATGAATCTCAAACCAATTATTTAGGAAATGGAGAATTTGATCAAGGATTAACCCTTTGGAATAAAGTTGGAGATGGATCCCTTGTCTATCAATCCGGAGAGCAAAATAAAAATGTCTTAAAACTTATTGGGCATCCTCTTTATCAACATCAAATTTCTCAAACAATTCCAGGGAGTGCAATTTCTTCTTTAAAAGGGGTTGTCTTTTCAGGATGGGCCAAAGCCTTATCTACCTATGTGACGATGACACAAAAAACAATGGAAAGTGATGAAGAATTAGATGAAAACACAACTGCACGTTTTGAATTAAGAATAGAAGTGACTTATGCGGATCAAACCAAACAAATCGCAAGAACGACTTTTAATTGGAATAATCCGAATTGGCAACTTTGTTGTGTCCCTCTTCTTTTTGATTCAAACAAACAAATCCAATCTTTAAATGTCATAGCTGATTATTCTTATAATTTAGGCGAAGTTTTATTGGATCACTTTTTACTAACTGAAGCGAAAGGAACACTGACCCAATATCATGAAAATCAAACCATTCAATATGAAACAGATTTTCAATCCACAACCATTTATGAAAAATATGATAAGAAAAAACCAATACAAATCAAAACCATTGATTCATTAGGATATGCAACAACATCCTATTATACGTATGACACTCAAGATCGTTTAATTCATGTTGAAGATGATAAAGGGATGGTAACCGCTTATGATTATGATGATGAAACACAAGAAGTTACCACTTTGTCTTATCACCGATTGGATCCAACAAGTAAATTCTATTCTTATTCTAAATATGATAAAGAATCTTTAACCTTACAAGTAAAAGATAAAAAAGAAAACGATCAATTCCTTTGTGTGTATACTTTTTCAGATGAAATTGATCCTTTAGTTCTTTCTTCACAATGTGGAAAACAGCAAATCTTTTATGGTTATGATAAAAACACCAATCTTCTTGTTGCCAAAAGTCAAGTCATTCAAAATCAAGAAGCTACACTTTACTATCATTACACCAATAATCTTTTAACACAAGTCAAAAATAATGATGAATTTGAAATACAATATGAATATGATAATCAAGACAATATCACTAAAATTGCTTTCAATCAACAAGAGATGGTTAATTATAATCATCAATATGCCGTCAATGTCTCCAATTATGTGGATAATCAAGTAAAAACAGAAAAAGGGTTTATCCACACGATCATGGATCCACATGGCTATCAAATTCAAAAACATTATAACCGACTCAACCATATCACGCAGATTTGTAAAAAAGAAACGGATGAAACAGCCTATCAAACGATTTGCACTTATCACTATAATAAAAAGAATCAATTAGTTAAAATAAAAGATGAGGTCAATCAACAAGAGATTACCTATACTTATTTCAAAGATAATCTTCTTTCTGCTAGCCAAAAAGGAGATGTCCTAACTCAATATCAATATGACATTCATTTTAATCTTTTGACTTTAAAGCAAACAATAGATGATCAAACATGGACCTATCAATATACTTATGATCCACAAATTGCGCATCAATGCATTAAAATTACTTTACCTAATTCCATTGCAATCACAGATAAAAAAGATTTATTGCAACGACTAAAAGAAAAGCAATATACCTATGCTCCTTCTTTTTCTCTTCTTGAACGTTATGATTATCATAAAATCCAAGATCAAGCATCCAATGCAATTAGTCGTGTTCAAACCTTTATTTTAGATAAACTTATGGATGATACACATTATACTTATGATGCCAATGGGAATATTTCATCAATTCTTCAAAATGGAAAAAGTATTGCTCAATACCAATATGATGAAGCAAACCAACTTATTGAAGAAAGACAAGATCATTTTAAAATTCATTATACATATGATAGTCAAGGAAATCTTTTAACAAAAATAAAAACGAATCTTTTGACCAATGAAGAGACAGAAGTGCATCATTACACGTATTCCCTTTCTACTTTTGGTAAACAACTAACTGATTTTGATAATCAAAATCTTACCTATGATGATTATGGTTTGCTTCTTCAATGGAACCAACAAAGTTTAACTTACAATCATCAACATCAAATGACACAGTTTGGTACTCATACCTTCCAATATGACGCTTTTGATTGCAGAACCTTTAAAAATCAGATAGAATATACTTATGATGACCAAGGTCGATTGTTAAAAGAAGTGAACGGTAGCCATACTATTCTTTATTTTTATGATGGTTTATCCATTTGTAGTATTCAAGTTGATGGGCAATCGTATTTCCTTAGAAGAAATCTATTCCAAGATGTTACCCATATTTATGATCTCAATGGAAATCTTGTTGCTTCTTATCTTTACGACGCTTGGGGAAATCATCAAGTTTTTGATGCAAATGGCGTTGAAAACACCAATGCAGACTTTATTGGTAATATCAATCCAATTCGTTATCGTGGTTATTACTTTGATGTTGAAACCAATCTATTTTATTGCAACTCTAGATATTATTCACCTGAACTTTGTCGTTGGATTTCGCCTGATAGCATTGAGTATTTAGATCCAAGTTCTATTAACGGACTTAACTTATATTGCTATTGCATGAATAATCCTATCATGTACGCCGATCCTAGTGGACACTTACCTGAATGGGCCGCATGGTTAATCAGTGGAGCAGCCATAGTAGGTGGTATCGTTTTATGTGCTACTGGTGTTGGTGGTATTCTTGGTGGTGTATTAATTGGTGCTGGAGCCGGTTCTTTAATTAATGGTTATGTAACAGAAGCTAATGGAGGAGATTTTACTGCTGGTTATATTGGTGGGGCTATTTCTGGTGCGTTGTGTGGAGTGGGCGCCGGATTAGGAGGAATGGCCTTTGCGGCGGCATCTGAAGTAGCTAATCTCGCATGTATAGGTTATATGGCTCTAGGGGTTACCGCTTCGTTTGCAGGAGGTTTTGCTGGAAATTTAGCTGGAACAGTTTACACTAGCTGGCATAACTCAGGTTTCAAGAGCGTAGATATTAACTGGGGAGAAACATTAGCAACATCTGCGATTATGGGTTCATTAAATATTTTGGCTGGTATGGGATCTGCTATGTCTTCAATTGCTGGATCTATGGGTAGAGTGGCAACAGATGTAAATTCTAAATTTGCTTTAAGATTCTTAGCTGGGCTAATTGCTGGTGGTACAGAAGCCGCTTATGATTTAACATCATATTTAATTGGTAAATTAATTTCAGCTTTTTAGTCATTAGGAGGAAAGATTATGTTAAAACATAAATTTTATAAAAATCTATTCCAAACGATATCATACTTTGCTGTGATAATGGTTTTCGAGATATTGTTACTTGTAGGCTTTTTTGCAAGTTTAAGTTATGGACAAAATTTTGGATGGATACTATTGATAATATCTTTATCTTTAATTGTGTTGTTCTTTCTAATAGGATTTTATTGGATTTTCCAAAGGGTATCTATTGATGAAGGTGGAATTAAAATATATTTTATGAATAAAATTGTTAAACAACTTAAATGGAAAGAAATAGATATTATTGAAGAAGCAAATATAATGAGAAATCCGGCAATAAGAATCAAAGCTTTAAATGGTACTCAAATTCATTTGGATAAAAGAAAAAAAATTATTAAAGTAATTGAAATCTATTTTCAAAAGAAAATAGTAAAATAATTGTATTTAACACAAACTTGCAGGAGTGTAGCTGTCTTAATTGAACTGATGTTTGTCAAGTAGACAGACAAAAATAAATAAAAAATTAAAAATAA
>OLIW01000122.1_pt1 | contig 94957 bp, 80 predicted proteins | sample 1601321 | NCBI WGS metagenome assembly OLIW01 (sample SAMEA2452114, study PRJEB22498) | human gut metagenome
TGGGATGGCTGGACTCGAACCAGCGAATGAGGGAGTCAAAGTCCCTTGCCTTACCGCTTGGCTATACCCCAAAGTGGTGGAAGATGGCGGATTTGAACCACCGAACCCGAAGGAACTGATTTACAGTCAGCTGCGTTTGGCCACTTCGCTAATCTTCCAAAAGCGTTTAATGGTGGAGGCTACAGGGCTCGAACCTGTGACATCCACCTTGTAAGGGTGGCGCTCTCCCAGCTGAGCTAAGCCTCCATTTCGTATTCGTTTTCAATACGCTTAATTAATATACCAATTAAGATGACAATAGTCAACAAATTTTTTGATAAAATTAAAAAAAATTAATTATTATTTTTTGACTTGTTTATTTTAACAAAAATATTATTTAAAATTTTATAATAAAAAATAATATATTAAATAAGAATTATTTAAAACTTGTTTATTTTATTTGTATTGACTAAAATAGTTTTGATAGTAAATAGGAGTTAAATTTTATGAAAGCATCAAAAATGATTATACCAACTTTGAAAGAAGCTCCAAGTGAAGCGATTATTCCTTCTCATATTTTAATGCTAAGAGCAGGATTAATAAAAAAACTTGTTTCAGGTGTTTATAATTTTTTACCACTTGGTATGAGAACATTAAGAAAAATTGAAAATATTATTAGAGAAGAAATGGATAATGCTGGAGCACTTGAAATTCTTTCTTCTGCTATGCAACCTAAAGAATTATGGGAAGAATCTGGAAGATGGTCAAAATATGGTCCAGAATTAATAAGATTTAAAGATCGTCATAATCATGAATATTGTTTAGGACCTACTCATGAAGAGATATTTACAGACTTAGTTAAAAGTATGATTAAATCATATAAATCTCTTCCTATTAACATTTATCAAATACAAACAAAATATCGTGATGAAATGAGACCAAGATTTGGTCTTATGAGAGGACGAGAATTTATTATGAAAGATGCTTATTCTTTTGATTTAGATGAAAAAGGACTAGATGTTTCATATCAAAATATGTATGAAACTTATTGTCGTATTTTTACAAGACTTGGCATTAATTATAAAATAGTTCTAGCAGATACTGGCTCTATTGGTGGTAATGGCTCACATCAATTTATGGCTTTATCAAATGTTGGTGAATCAGAAATTATTTATTGTGAAGATTGCCATTATGCTGCTGATGAAGAAAAAGCTTCCTCTATTTGCTTTAAATTAGAAAAAGAAGATAAATTACCTCTTGAAGAAGTATTTACTCCAAATGTTCATACAGTGGATGAAGTAGCAAATTTCTTAAACGTTAATCATGCTAAAGTTGTTAAAACAATGATTTATTACGCTGAAGATAATAAAATGTTTGGAGCGTTTTTAGTACGTGGCGATTGTGATGTTAATGAAATTAAAGTTGCTGCATGCTTAAACTCTAGTGAAATTTTCACTCGTCTTGCTACAGATGAAGAAATTGTTACTTTAGGATCTAAAGTTGGATTTATTGGCCCAAAAGGATTGAATATTAAAATTTTTATAGATAATGAAATTAAAGATATGACTAATTTTGTTATCGGTGCTAATAAAGAAAACTATCATTTGAAAAATGTTAATGTGGAAGATATTGATGGAGAATATGTAGACATAAAAAAAGCAAAAGAAGGCGATAGATGTCCAATTTGTGGTAAACTTTTAAAATCTGAAAGAGGAATTGAAGTTGGTCAAATCTTTAAATTACAAACAAAATATTCTAAACCGATGGATTGTGTTTATTTAAATGACCAAGGAAAGACAGTTCCTATGGTAATGGGATGTTATGGAATTGGAGTTACAAGAACATTTGCTTCTATTGTTGAACAGCATCATGACGAAGAAGGAATTGTTTTTCCTTTACAAGTAGCTCCATATCATGTAGGAGTAATTGCTGTTAATTATGAAGATGCAGAACAAGCAAAAGTAGCGGATTATTTACATGATGAACTTATAAGTAAACATGTAGAAGTTGTTGAAGATGATAGAAAACTTAAATTAGGATTTAAATTAAAAGATTGGGAACTTGTTGGCTTACCTTATTTAATTATTGTAGGTAGAAGAGCAAGCGAAGGAATTGTTGAATTTAAAAATAGATATACAGGTATAAAAGAAGAAGTTACTCTTTTAGAAGCAATATCAAGAGTTGAGCAAGAAGTTAAAAAAATCTAACTGGAAGCTATATAGACAAAATATCTTGATTTTTAACGAAAAGTATCTTATTATAATATTGCTTGAGGAGTAGTGTACTAGAGTAAATTCGTCAGCACGATTAATTTCCGGATTTACTAATCTAAATGATTTCACCAGATCAAGGTTATTTATTAACTTTGGTCTTTTTTTAAGCCGAAATTAATAATTTTTAGGGAGGAGAAAGATATGTCACCAATTATCACAATCATTTTAATTGTTGCAGCAATAATTATTTTATTGTTTGCAATCTCTTATGTTAAGGCACCACCTGATACTGCCTACATAATTACTGGTCCAAGAAAACAAAGAGTTTTAATCGGACGTGCAGGTTTTAGAATACCTTTTTTACAAAGAGTAGATAAATTACCGCTTAACCTTATTCAAGTTGATATTAAAACTCCAGATGCAGTTCCAACTTCAGAATTTATTAATATTTTTGTTGATGGTGTTGCAAATATTAAAATCGGTTCATCTAAAGAAGATATTGCTTTAGCTTCACAAATCTTCTTACAACAAAAACTTACTGGAATTCAAGCAATTGCAAAAGAAGTTCTTGAAGGTAACATGCGTGAAATCATTGGACAAATGAAACTTACAGATCTTGTACATAATCGTGATTTATTTGCTGAAAAAGTCAAAGATAATGCAATGCAAGATATGGCAAGAATGGGTTTACAAATTATCAACTTAACAATTCAAAACTTTTCTGATAAAGAAAATGTTATTCAAAATTTAGGTGTCGATAACATTACTCAAATTCAAAAAGATGCTCAAATTGCTCGTGCTAATTCTGAAAGAGATGTTAAAATTGCACAAGCTGCTGCTCTTGAAATGGCAAACAAAGCTAGTGTAGAAGCACAAACAAAAATTATTCAACAAAATACTGATTATGAATTAAAAAAATCTGAATTAAAGAAACAATCAGATACTGCAGCTGCTGATGCAGATGCTGCATATAAGATTGAGGAACAAAAAAGATTAGAAGAAATTAACGTTGCTCAAATTAATGCTGATATTGCAAAAAGAGAAAGAGAAGTTGAACTTGGCCAAAAAGAAGTTGAATTACAAGAAAAGCAATTAGCTGCACAAATTAATAAAAAGGCTGATGCTGAAAAATATGCAACTGAACAACAAGCTCAAGCTGAACTTTTCCAAAGACAAAGAGCAGCTGAAGCTGAAAAATTTGAATTAGCTCAAAAAGCGGAAGCCCAAAAATTACAAGCAGAAGCTGAAAAAATTGTTAAACAAAGAGCAGCTGAAGCTATGAAGATTCAAGCAGAAGCTGAACGTTATGCTTCTGAACAAAAAGCTTTAGGTATTGAAGCGGTTGGTAAAGCAGAAGCAGAAGCAATCGAAAAGAAAGCAGAAGCTATGAAGAAAATGGGTGAAGCATCTGTTTTACAACTTATCTTAGATTCCAATGTCTTGCCAGAAATTGTACGTGCATCTAGTGAGCCACTTGCTGCAGCTTATTCTAAGATTAATGGTATTACAATGTATGGAGAAGGTAATACAACAAAATTGGCAGAAGAAATTACAAACAATTCTTCACAAATCGTTTCTAGTGTTGAAAAATCATTAGGTATTGATTTAAAATCTGTTCTTGCTGGTTATTTAGGCGGAAAACTTGCTAATAAACCAAAAGATGAAGATAAATAAATTTGTTAAACTGTTAGGAAATAAAATTCTTAACAGTTTTTCTTTTTTTTAATTACATAGTTATATATAATATCATTTGCTATCGAGGAGTATTTATGAAAATAACAAATGAAATGAATATGACTGAAGGTAATCTTTTTAAAAAGATTATTACTTATTCTTTACCTTTTATTTTTTCTGGTATTTTACAACTTTTATATAATGCAGCAGATTTAATTGTTTGTGGTCAATTTGGATCAGTTCATGCAAGTGGAGCGATTTCCGCGACTAGTGCATTAATTAATTTAATTATTCAATTATTTTTAGGCTTAAGTGTCGGAAGCAATGTTATTATGGCTAGATGCTATGGTCAGAAAAATAAAGAAAAAGGTCAAAGAGTTGTTTATACATCTATGATTTATTCTTTAGTTTTTGGTATTGTCATAGGAATTTTTGGTTTTATATTTAGTAAATATTTTTTAATTTGGATGGGAACACCTGATGATATCATTGATCTATCAACAATATATTTACAAATTTATTTTATTGGCTTGCCATTTTCGATGATTTACAATTTTGGTTCTAGTTTATTTAGAGCTGTTGGTGATACCAAAAGACCATTTATTTTTCTTTCCAGTGCAGGAATTATTAATGTAATTTTAAATTTAATTTTTGTTATTTGTTTTAATATGGATGTAGCTGGAGTTGCTCTAGCAACAATTATTTCAGAAGGCATTTCGGCTTTGTTAATTGTAATTAGTTTATTTAAAAGTAATGGTTTTTTTGAATTTAAATTGAAGGATTTAAAATTTCATCGTCATGAAGGTGCTGAAATAATGAAGATTGGCTTACCTGCTGGAATTCAATCAACTTTATTTAGTGTTTCTAATGTTTTAATTCAATCTAGTGTAAATAGTTTAGGAACTTTAGTTGTTGACGGCAATGGTGCTTCTTCTTCACTTGAAGGATTTATCTATACATCAATGAATTGTATTGCTCAATCAGCTGTATCTTTTGTTTCGGCAAATTATGGAGCAAAACATAAAAAGAACATTTTAAAAACGATGTTTTATTCAATGATTTTAATTATTTTAGCAAATTTACTTGTTGGTGGAGTTATTGGTATTTTTAATGAACAATTGATTAGATTATATATTCAAGATGATGTGGCTATAAAAGTTGCACAAGAAAGACTTTTAATTATTAGTTTAACTTATTTTACTTGTGGGTTTATGGATTTATTTGCTTATTGTTTGAGGGGAATTGGCTATTCAATAACCCCAATGATTATTACTTTATGTGGTGCATGTGGATTAAGAATTGTTTGGATTTTAACATTTTTTCAAATGGAAGAATTCCATAATATTCAAGGATTAGTTGTTTCTTATCCAATATCATGGATAATAACTGCATTAGTACAAGTAATATTTTTTATTATTGTTTATAGACGTTTAAAATTTAAAGAAGATTAAATTAACCTTTACTTTTGTATTATTTCGTACTATTATTTATACGATATCGTACTAAAGTGAGGTTTTTTTATGGAATCATTTTCTTCAAAAGAATTAAGAAAAATAAATTATTTAATTAGCGAATATGAATGGTTATATCATGAATTGGCATTAAAATTTAATTTAACTGATAGTACTATGAAAATTTTATATGCAATTTGTGATATTGGTGAACCAACTCAAATAAAAGATATTTGTAAACATACAGCTACGAGTAAACAAACTATTAATTCTGCTCTTAGAAAATTAGAAATTGAAAATATTATTTATTTAAAATTTTCTGATAGAAAAAGTAAAAATGTTTTTCTTACTGATAAAGGAAAAATATTAGTTGAAAAAACTGTAAAAAAAATAATTTTAATTGAAAATGAAATATTTAATAGTTGGAGTAAAGAAGAGTTAGAGGTTTATTTTAAGTTATTAGAAAAATATAATCATCAATTTAAAAATAAAATAAAGATGATGGAGGAAATTAAATGATTCGTTTGTCTGATCATTTTTCATTGAGAAGGTTATTACGTTATGCGTTACCTTCAATTGCAATGATGATATTTTCATCCATCTATGGCATAGTAGATGGATTTTTTGTATCTAACTATGTTGGTAAAATGGCTTTTACGGCAGTTAATTTAATATATCCTTTTTTGATTATTTTAGGATCAATAGGTTTTATGTTTGGAACAGGCGGTGCTGCTTTGATTTCTAAAACAATGGGTGAGAAAAATATTAAAAAGGCCAAAGAAACTTTCTCTTTAATTATCTTTACATCAGTTGTTTTAGGCATAATTTTATCTATTTTAGGCATAATTTTTTTACCACAAATTGCTTCTTTATTAGGTGCAAAAGATGAAGTTTTAACTGATTGTATTTTATATGGGAAAATTATTTTAATCTCTTTACCTTTTTATATTTTGCAATATGAATTTCAATGTTTATTTTCAACAGCCGGAAAACCAAAATTTGGATTGATTGTAACTGTTATTTCTGGAATAAGTAATATTATTTTTGATTATTTATTGGTCGTAGTTTTTTCTTTAGGATTATTTGGTGCCGCTATTGCAACAATGATTAGCCAAGTTGTAGGAGGAGTAATTCCATTAATCTATTTCTTTAGTAAAAATAAAAGTTTATTGCATTTTGTTAAATTTAAATTTGATATTAAATCATTATTAAAAGTATGCAGTAATGGTTCATCTGAATTTTTAAGCAATGTTTCTTCTTCTTTAATTAGTATTTTATATAATTTACAATTGCTAAAATATGCTGGTGAAAATGGTGTAGCAGCTTATGGAGTATTAATGTATGTAAGTATGATATTTCAAGCTATTTTTATTGGCTATTCTATTGGTGTTAGTCCAATTGTTGGATATCATTATGGAGCTAAAAATACTTCTGAATTAAAAAATGTTTTTACGAAAAGTATGATAGTTATTTTTATAACGGCAATTATAATGTTTATATGTGGAGAATTATTATCTGAACCGATTTCAAGAATTTTTGTTAATTATGATGATGAATTACTTCAAATTACTAAGAATGCCTTTAGAATTTTTTCTTTTTCATTTTTACTTTCTGGTATGTCAATCTATGGATCATCATTTTTTACATCGTTAAATAATGGACTTATTTCAGCTTTAATTTCTTTTTTAAGAACTATTGTCTTTCAAGCAAGTGCGGTAATGATTTTACCAATCTTTTTAAAACTAAATGGCATTTGGCTTTCAATTGTAGTAGCGGAGTTAATGTCGTTTATTATAACTTTTACATTTTTAATTATGAAAAGAAAAAAGTATCAATATATCTAATTGACAGCGCTTACAAGAGAATATATAATAAAAATATAATTTAGTAAATCGTTTTACTAAAAGATGAAAGTAAATAAATTATGGCAAGTGTAAAATTAAATCATATTTATAAAGTTTATGAAAATGGTACAAAAGCAGTATCAGACTTTAACATGGAAATTAAAGATAAAGAATTTATTGTTTTTGTTGGACCTTCTGGATGCGGAAAATCCACTACTTTAAGAATGATTGCAGGACTAGAAGAAATTACTGCAGGTGATTTATTTATTGATAATAAATTTGTTAATGAACTGGAGCCAAAAGATCGTGATGTCACCATGGTGTTCCAAAATTATGCTTTATATCCTCATATGACTGTTTATGATAATATGGCATTTGGATTAAAAATTGCAAAAGTTCCAAATCAAAAAATTGATGAAAGAGTACACGAAGCTGCTAAAATTTTAGATATTGAAGATTACTTACAAAAAAAGCCACGTGAAATGTCTGGAGGACAAAGACAAAGAGTGGCTTTAGGAAGAGCAATTGTTCGTCATCCAAAAGTCTTTTTACTTGATGAACCTTTATCAAATTTGGATGCTAAATTACGTGCCACAATGCGTACTGAAATTTTAAAATTGCATAATCGTTTACAAACAACTTTTATTTATGTTACGCATGATCAAATTGAAGCGATGACTATGGGAACAAGAATTGTGGTAATGAAAAAAGGATTTGTCCAACAAATTGATTCGCCAAAGAATTTATATTTTTATCCAAAAAATAAATTTGTTGCAGGATTTATTGGAACGCCTCAAATGAATTTTTTCAATGGGAAAATTGTAATTGAAGATCATAAAGCTAAAATTACTCTTGCAAACCAAGATATTAAAATTCCGTTAAATATTGTTGAAAAAATGGATAAAAAATATTTTAATGGTCAAGAAATTATAATTGGTATTCGTGCTGAAGATATTCATTATGAAGGAAAAGAAGATGATTATGCTATTGATGTTATTCCTCAAGTAATAGAAGAACTTGGCGCGGAAACATTAGTCAATTCAATTTTAGTTGATTCAGAAGTTCAAATTACTTTCAAAGTAAACAATATGATTGATTTACAAATAGATAAAAATATAAAAGTATATATTGATCCATTAAAATTACATTTCTTTGATAAAGAAAGTGAAGAAACTTTATTACCAAGAATCCCAGATAAAAGACATTTCTCTATTAAATATAGTAGAGGAAAATATAAATTATTTGGTCAAGAAATTGATTTACCACTTGTATTTAAAGAAAAAATGGAAAAGAAAAGTTATTTATTAACAATACCAACTAATTGTGTAAAAGTAGGTGGACTTTTTAAAGGAATAATTAATCAATGTGAAAAAATAAATGAACAATATTTATTACATATTCTTTGTAATGAAGAGTTAGTATTTTGTTTAAGTGATAAAGAATATGAAATTGGTCAAGAAGTTGAATTTGATATAGATTTTACTAAAGTAATTTTAAATGATGAAAATCAAGAATTAGTTAAAGCAATTGAAGAAAATAATATTGTTTATGGAAAATTACATCGAATCAAGGCTCTTGTACCAGTTAATAAAAATGGAAAAACTATAGAAAAGAAAAAAGTTGGATTTCAATATGAAATAGCTAATACATATATTGATGTACCTTATCAAATGTACGATAAAACACTAGCTGTTTTAGTAAAGAAATTTGAATTACATAAAATCGAATATTCATTTTCTACTTCAAAAGAAGTTTCAATAAATGAAGGAATACCTTTAAAATTAAAAACAATTTTAGATTATGGAAATAATTTAAAATATGGAATATTCGAATTAAATAATGAAGAAATAACATTAAAAATGCCTTTATCGTTTAATGAAAATGATAATTTTACATTAAAACTTACTTATGAAGATTTAAAAGCTCGTGATACGCATTTTGATATAATATTGAATTAATTATGAAAACAGTTAGTATAAAAGATATTGCTAAAGAAACTGGCTTATCAATTACTGCAGTTTCTTTAATATTAAATAATAAATCAACAACAATACCTCAAGAGACTATTAATCGGGTAAAAGAAGTTGCATTAAAATTTGGTTATAGACCAAATGTTATTGCTTCTTCTTTAAGAACGAAAAAAACAAAAACTATAGGTTATGTTATGCCAAGTATTGAAAATAGTTTTTTTTCGGAAATTGCCAAAAAAGTTGAAAAAATTGTTGAAGAATATGGATATAGCATCATTATTTGTAGTTCAAATGATAAATTTGAAAAAGATTATAATTTAATACAAATGTTAACTTCGAGAATGATAGATTTTTTAATTTTTTGTCCAAGTGTTGAGACTTTACATGGAACAAATATTCAAAAAATAATTAATCTATTACAATCAATTAATACTCCTTATATTGTGGTAGATAGGCAAATTAAAGGTGATATAAAATCTAAAGTTGTATGTGATGATCATCAAGGTGGAATGCTTGCAACAAAACATTTAATTGATAGTGTGCATAGAAAAATCGCTTGTATAACTGGTCCTTTAGAAATGTCTAGTGCATATAATCGCTATTTAGGTTATTTAGATTGTTTAAAAGAAAATAATATTAAATTTGATGATAAATATGTTTTTTATGGAAATTTTGATTTTGATTCAGGTTATTTAAATACTTTAGAAGCTTTAAAAACAGATGTTACAGCAATATTTGTTAATAATGATATGATGGCATATGGAGCATTAAAAGCTATTAAAGAAAAAGGAAAAAAAGTGCCTCAAGATATTTCTATTGTTGGATATGATGATTTAATATTTTCAGAGTTATTAGATGTCCCTTTAACAACAATTCATCAAGACATTGATGCTATTGCTGAATGTATTGGAGATTATATAATTTCTGTTTTAGAAAGAAAAAATACAGAAATAACAATTAAAGCAATACCTTCTTATTTAGTAGAAAGAGCCACAGTAGCTAAAAGAGGTGACAAATAATGAAAGAAAAAGAAATAAAATTTCCTTCTCGTAAGAGTAAAAAGTGGAAATCTTCAGAAAAACAATTATTTTTTATGGCAATGTTAGGCATTATCTATGTTCTAGTTTTTGCTTATGCACCAATGTTTGGTATTGTTTTAGCATTCAAAGATCCTGATTATCCATCAATAAATATTTTGCAAACTTTACTTTACGCTCCATGGGCTGGTTTTAGAAATTTTACTAATTTTTTTACTGATCCTGAGTTCTCAAAAGTAATATGGAATACTTTAGGCTTAAATGTTTTACAATTATTAATAAATTTTCCTGCTCCAATTATATTTGCTATTTTGTTAAGTGAAGTACAATCAAAAAAATTTAGAAAAATTATTCAAACTATTACATATTTTCCTTATTTTTTATCTTGGGTTGTCTTTGGTGGAATTATCTTAATTTTATTGGAAAATAATGGAGTTATAAATAATATTTTACAAGCTTTGCATTTTATTAATGAACCAATCAATTTTGGTGAAGCTCAATATTTTTGGGGTACTATTATAATTACTTCATTAATAAAAGGTTTAGGATGGGGGGCAATTATTTATATTGCAGCAATTGCTGGAATTGATCCTCAATTATATGAAGCAGCAAGGATGGATGGCGCAAATAGATGGCATAGAATTATCCATATTACTATTCCAAGTATTGCTCCAACTATTGTTTTGTTTTTTATTTTATCTTTATCAGGAATATTAAATAATGGATTCGATCATATTTATACATTTCAAAATGCAATTAATCTTGATAAATCAGAAGTTTTAGATACTTTTATATATCGTAATGGTATTGTTAATCAGCAATATGCATATACAACAGCTGTAGGTTTATTCAAATCTATTGTCGCTATTATTTTGCTTGTGGCTGGTAATAAAATTTGTAAAAAGATTACTGGGAATGGGGTGATTTAGATGCAAAGAACTATTCATCAAATGAAAATGAAAGGAACAAATGGAAAAAAAATCAAAACGACATGGTTTGATGTTGTTAACTATATTGTTCTAGGATAATTTGCTTATATCCAATGATCTATGTTTTAGCCTGTTCATTAAATACTGGGACTGATTATATTAAAGGAGGAATTTATCTATGGCCTCGAGAGTGGACATTAGAAAATTTCTTGTTAGTATTAAATGATAATCGTTTATGGAGAGCGTATGGAATTACTATTGCTAGAACTGTTATAGGAACAATAAGTGCATTAATTTATACAGCAATTGTTGGTTATGCAATGTCTAGACAAAACTTAAGAGGAAGAAATACTTTTTATAAAATATTTATATTTACGATGTTTTTCTCTGGTGGAACAGTTCCATATTATTTGATTATTAGTGCTTTAGGACTATTTGATAGTTTCTTAGTATATATAATCCCTTGCTTATTTTCTGTTTATAATATGTTAGTTTTTTCTAATTTTTTTAGAGGAATCCCTGAAGAAATTAGAGAATCGGCTGTAATGGATGGAGCAAGCGAATTTAGAATTTTTACTTCAATTATTATGCCTTTATCAACACCAGTTATTTCAACTGTTGCTCTTTGGATTGCTGTTGGACATTGGAATTCATTCTATGACACAATGCTTTATACTTCTGATAATAAATTGTGGACTTTACAATATTATTTAATGAAAGTAATTAAAGAATCATCAATTCCAACAAATATTGGAGGACTGCCTTCTGATATTTTACAAAATGTTTCACCAGAAACAGTTTCATTTGCGGCTATTATTATTTCTATTATACCAATCTTGGTGGTTTATCCTTTAATCTTCAAGATGCTAACAAAAGGAGTCGTTGTAGGCTCATTAAAAGGATAGGGAGAAAAAAATGAAAAAATCTAGTTTATTTGTAATGTTGGGTGTCTCTATGTTGTTAACTGGATGTGGTCCTGCTCCATATGTGCCTGGTGAATTTGTAGAAGTAAAATTGCCTGATTTTCCTGCTACTGAAAGTGATGAAGATTCTTGGAAGCTTGATAATGAGGATTTTGAATTTACTTGGTTTGTAAATGATTCAACTTTTACTTGGTCTAGTTATGGAAGCGATGAAGTCTCTCAAATTATTAAAGAAAAAACAGGGGCAACAATTCATTTTATTTCACCAGTAATTGATGATAATGCACAATTATCTAATATGATTGCAAACAATAAATTACCTGATGTTATTTCTGTTCAATGTTGGTATCAACAATGCGCTCAACTTGCTATGCAAGGATATTTATATCCATTAAATGATTTAATTGATCGCTGGGCACCATCTTTGAAAAATAGATTGCAAGATGATGTGTTTTCTTGGTTTTCACTTGGTAATGATAAAACTTATGGATTTCCAAATTTTGCTTATTCAAATAAATATGTTTCTAGTGATGAAAAAATGGAACCCAATGGTGGAATTTTAGTTCGTGAGGATTGGTATAAAGAAGCATGTGCTCATATTGATGGTGATATGACAAGCCCTGAATCTTTCATTGCTGGATGTAATTATATTAAAAGTAAATATAGTAATTCTATACCAGTTCAATTGGATGTATTTGATAGTGAAGGAAATGATTCTGTAAAATGGTTATCTCAATATTTTGCTACTCCATTTGAAGATGAACAAGGTAATTATGTTTATAATATGACTCATGAAAAATACTATGAAACTCTATCTTTTTTAAATGAATGTTATAATAACAAATTAATAATGGATGAAAACTTTTCAATGAATGCATCTCAAATTAGAACTAAAATTGCCTCAGGAAATGTTTTTGTTTCAATGGTTACACCTCAAGATTATCAACAAGGTTTTATTGCATCATATAATTCTGATATTAAATATGTGCCTTTAATTTTAAGAAATTATGAAGGTGATGATCCAATTCTTCAAGATATTAGAGGAATGGGATATTTATATACAATGGTTACTACTAACGCTAAAAGACCAGATAAAATTATTAAATTGTTAGATTTTCTTTACTCTGAAGAAGGTCAAAGATTGGTTGCATTTGGTTTAGAAGGTGAAACTTGGAATTGGGTCGATGATAAACATACTGAAATTAAATGGACCGATACTTATTTAAACAGTGTAAATAATGATGATACTGGAAAATATGGATTGTATCAAATGACATTAATGATGAATCTTGCTTATATTAATAAAATTAAACCTTTAAATGGAAGGAAAGATGTAGATATTTATATTGATAATCTTAAAAAGCCAATTTCCCCATATAGTTATGATTATACAGCTTCTTTTTTAAAGGATGATACTTCTGATAAATCATATAATGAAGTATCAGTTAATGAAACAAAAGGTGTACAAAGATGGTCGAGTTCATATTTAGCAAAAGTTTTACGTTCTTCTAATAAAGAACAAGCCAGACAATATTATGATCAAGGAATTTCTTATATGAAGAAAAATTGTATGCTTGAAAAAGTAATTGAATTTAATTCACAAAGTTATAAACGTGCTAAAGAAGCTTTAAAATTGACATATGCATGGCCAAAGAATATGGAAAACTATGTTTCTCCAAAAACTGGACCAAATGGTGATTTCTCTTATTGGAAAGGTGCTACTCATGAATAAATATAAAATAATATTGGATACAGATATTGGTGATGATATTGATGATGCTTTTGCTTTAGCAATTTTGCTTCAAGAAAAACAAGCAGACTTAATAGGTGTTACTACTGTTTTTCGTAATACTCGTCAAAGAGGAAAAATGGCAAGTTATTTAATATCAACATTTAAAAGAAACATTAATGTCTATTGTGGATGCGATAATCCTTTAATTGCAGAAATTAAAGATTTAGTGCCAAAAAATATTTTGGAAAAAGAAACTGTAGATGAATATGGTAAATACTATCTTCCTCAGTATTTAGAAAAAATGAACGAAGGAAGAATTGAAAAAAAACATGCAATTGATTTTATTATTGAAAGTATTCATCAATATCCTCATCAAGTTATTATTTTTGGAATTGGCCCTTTAACAAATTTAGCTATGGCTATTAGAAAGGATCCTTCAATTGTTCCTTTGATTAAAGAGGTGAGATTAATGGGAGGAGATCCAACTAATGTTAATACAAAAGAATGGAATATCTTTTGTGATCCGGAAGCTGCAAGAATTGTTTTTTCTTCAAAAGTGAATTTATACATTGTTGGATTAAATGTAACTTTGAAATGTCAATTAACTAGTAAATACCGAGAACTACTTAAAAATGTAAAAAAAGAAAAATATGCTTTAATTAGTGAAATGATGGAAAAATGGTTTAAACATTATGAATTTAATATGCCAGTTATGCATGATCCATTAGCTATAGCTTGTTTATTTGATGATTTTTGTAAATTTGAAAAAGCAAAAATTAAAGTTGGATTAGAAAATGAAAAAAGAGCTGTAACTTATTTTTCTGATGATGGTAATGATATTTATTATGCAAAAGAAGTTGATGTAGAAAAATTCTTTGACTATTTTGTAAAAACTATCTTTGAAATCAAGAATATTGAAAGGTGAATATATATGAAAAAAGGACTTTTATTATTGGGTTTACTTGCTTTATCATCATTTTCTAGTATAACAAATGTTTTTGCTAGTGACACATTCAAAGCAACACTAGAAGGTGGAGTTAAAGTTTCTTATTCTAATTCAAATACTGATTTAAGAGCAACACTTTTATTAAAGCCAAATGTTACAAATGATTTTTCTGGAGAAGGAATTAGTTTTCGTATAAAAAATCATATTACAAGTGGCAATGGATCACCATTATTTATTTTTTTGAATGAAACTGATTCTGATCGTGTACAAGCAGGAATAGGTGAACTTAATAATTATTACTTATATTCTTTAGATGGAACTAAAGAAAGTAAAAATTATCGTGAAGGAGATAAAGCAATTATTTTACCTGCTTCATTTGATGGATATATATACTTACCTTATCAAAGTTTTGGGTTAGTTAATGGATATGGAAATGGGAATGGATCTTTTAGTTATGATTCAGTTTATGGAATGTATTTAGAAGTTAATACTTTTTATGATGCATTTTCTTCTTATTCTTTAGGTGGTTTAGAAGTTTTAAATAACAATGTTTCTAATATAGTCTTAGATTCAAAATTACTAAACGATTATACTTATACTAACTATTATTGCAAAGATTACAATGGTAAGTATATCAATATTGAACACGAAAGTGTTGGGGGAGGAGATATTTCCTCTGATATAGATTATTCTCAAGTTAAGTTAAATGGAAAATTAGATAAAGGGTTACAAGTGTCTTATATTGGAGCGGAAAGTGATATTGTTTCTCAATTTGGAATAGTGCCTACAATTAAGAATTATGGAGATGATTGTTTATCTTTATCATTTCGTATTAAAAATCATACATCAATTTCTACCCCTATTACGATAGGAGTTAAAAACAGAAAAGGAACAACATATCAAGTTAATAAAAGTGTTAAAAAGAATATTTTCTTTAAGACTAATGACAATATTATTTCTATTAATTCTTGGAGAGATTGGGATTCAGCAGTGGTTATTCCTGCATTGTTTGATGGGTATATGATTATTCCGTTTGATTTATTTAATACAGTTACTGCTGCAGATAAAACTGATGTACGTTCTATTGTATTTTCAACATCTGTTTTTAAAAACTATGATGCATTTACAATTTTAACATTTGGTGATATTGATATTATTAAAAAAGATTCTTCAACTTTAAAATTAGTTAATCCAAGTCTATTATCTAATGAAGAATTTGCTTCAACATATGTAAAAAATTTAAATGAGGAATATATTCGTTTTACTCGTTATGAAGAAGAATCTTTAATTGCTGCAAGAGAGGGTGATGTAAAGTATTTAGAAACTTTCTCTCATGTTAAAGATGATGCTGAATTAAATAAAGAATTTCCTGTGTGGACTGGTGGATCAAAATTTACAACTTCATTAGTTGATACTTATAATAATAAAAAAGGTATGCAAGTAGATATCGGAGAAGTTATTCCAAACAATAATATCTATGGTTCAATTAATGTATTTCCTAAATATTATACTTCTGATTGGAATAATTGGTCTGATGGTGGAGTGAATCATGATCAAAAAGCAGAAGGAATTACTTGTTATTTAAAAAATCTTTCACGAAAAGAAATTATTATGAATCTTGAATTTGATGAAATAACAAAAAAGAACAATAAAAATATAACTGAAAGATGGAATGTTCAATTAGGTGCAATGATTATGTATTATGATATTAATACAAATCAAGAATTTATTAGAATGGCTAAACCAGCAATTGTTATTCCTATTGGATTTGAAGGTTATATTCGTATTGCTTTTGAACAATATTCAGTACCAAGTTGGTGTACAGATGGCGATTTATTCTTAGATGTAAGTCAAAATATGGCAGGGATGTATATTACAAGTGATTGCTCTAACAATGAAGGGTTATCATTTGTTATTTCTGATTGTGGAATTTACTATAATAAAACACAAATTTCATCTTTTTTTGAAGAAAGTGAAAATTCAATTAAAAATAATATGGGGAGAAATAAATAATGAAAAATGTAAAGTTTTTATTGCCAATTATTTTGTTAGTAAGTTGTGGAGAAAATAATTCAGAAATTTTTATTAATAAAACAAATTATGGTATTGCTCCAATATTTAATGATTCTTTAGGAATTAACGACAAAGACCCATCTGTATTTAAAGAAAATGGTAAAGAATATATTTTTTATACCACTAATGAGGAAATGTTTGTTAATAAAGATTGTATTGCTTTACGTATTGGTCAAGAAAATTCTAATGGAACAATGGAATATGAAAAAGCAAAAGTTGTTTTAAGAGCTAGTGATAATGATTGGGATTCGATGCGTGTATCTAATCCAGATGTTATAAAAGGAAAATTTAATTATCAAAATAAAGAATATTCATATTTAATGGCTTTTCAAGGAACTTCAAAAGTTAAAGATAAATTATATCAAATTGGGTTTGCTGTTAGTGATGATTTGATATCTTGGCAAAAAGTTGGGAATGAGCCTATTATTAAATATTCTTCATATGCATATGGATCAAGTTATGGACTGGGCGCGCCATCATTAGTTAGTTATGATCAGGAAGGTAAATTTTATTGTTTTTATACATATGCTGATTCACTTATTACAACAACACGTGTTAGTTATTTCGATTGTTCATCATTAGATGATATAAAAACAAGTGAGCCTTCTGCTGTTTCTTCAAAAGGCTTAGAAGATAAATCTGGTGAGGTTGTATTTAATAATGCTGATTTTATTTTAGATAAAGAAAGTAAAGAATTATATTGTGTTAGAGATCGTAATCCTGTGATGAGTTTACCTGCAACAAGTGATTCAATTCAAGTTTCTAAAGCTAATATTAATATTTTGACTAATCCAAATGATTATAAGTGGGAACTAGTAGTAAGAAGTATTACTGATCTTGATACATCTTATTTTGGTGGAGAAGAAACACAAGAATTTGGATGGGAAAGAATTTATTCTGCTTGTATAGTTGGTGATGAATATTCAAATAAAATTGCTGAAAATTTAACTTTAGTTTTTACAGTGTCTGCTACAGGAAGTAGTTCGGATAATGATGATTATTTGTTTTCAAGTGCATTAGTTCGTTATGAAATAAATTTTTAAAAGGGGTCACAAAATGAAAAAAATTTTATTTATAAGTTTGTTATCATTACTTTGTGTAGGGTGTAATATGAATAGTTCTTCTAATTCAATTAATTCTCTTGAAAATAATAAAAATGAAGTTTATCAGCTTTTTGAACATAAAGAAAATGAAACAGAAATGGATTATTTTTATAATTATTGTCCAACATCATTTGAAGAAGATGGAGTTAGGCATATTTATTATTGTGCAAATAAAATTCATGGTAATGTTACTGATTATATTGTCTATAGAAAAGGTATTAAAGATAATAATGGTAGATGGGTATATGGTGAAATAAATTATGTTTTATCACCAACTGAAGATACTTGGGATTCTCGACATGTTTGTGATCCTAGTGTGATAAAAGGAGAATTCTCATATAATAATGAAGAGTATTCTTATTTAATGGCCTATTTAGGATGTGTAACAAGTGATAATACAAAAAATGAAGTTGGTTTAGCGTTAGCAAAAAAGCCTGAAGGACCTTGGATTAAAATTAATAATAATCCAATTTGTCATTATGAAGAAAATGCTAATAAAGGATTTCAATGGGGATATGGACAACCGAGCTTGGTGTCAGTTGATAAAAAAAGTGAAGTTCTTCTTTTTTATACAGTAGGAGATGGTCAATCGACATATACTCGTGTTGAAAGATGGAATTTTACTTCTTTAAATAATCCTCAAATGATTTCAGATGGCTATAAAAGAGTTCTTACTAGAGGGTTAAAAAACTTAAACAATACCCAAGATTATATTTCTAATGCTGATTTTGCTTATGATCCTACAAGTGGTAGAATGTACATGATTAAAGATGATCATCCAACCCCAGAAGGAGCAAATGTTGGCTCAGGTGTAAGTATTTATTATCTTGAAGAAGATTTTGAAAATAAAGATTTTTATCCAGGATATACATTGTTTAATGTTGTTGGAGATATGTGGAATGAAATGGATAATATAAATGTTTCAATTTCAAAATTTGATTTAAATCATAATGCTGGTTTTGTTACTGATCCATATGGATGGACACTATCAAATAAGAATATAGATTGCTTATTTACTGTGGCTAACAATTATCCAAATTCATTTTGGGGAACTCTTGGATCATATCGCATTTATCAATATACAATGGAAATTAGTGAGTAATTATGCAAGACTTTGAGGATAAATCTAATAAAAAAGGTTATCGATTTTTAAAAGTAGCTGGAGATATTTTTGTTTTGAATTTGGAATTTATTTTAGTTAGTGTTCTTTCATTAACTATATTATTTTTTCCAAGTTTATTTGCTTTAGTGAATTTATTAAAAAGCGAAAAAGAAAGTTATATTAATCCTTTTAAAGATTATTTCTTGTTAATAAAAAAATATATGAAATTAGGAATTAAGTATTGGATTTGTTTTATACCAATATATTTAGTATTGTCATATTTGATTTATTTAGATTATCAATTAATTAAAGGAAATGAAAATATCATGCTTGCTTGGCTAAGTTTAATCATTTGTTTTGGAATTGTTATTGCTTTAACTTCAAGTATAATAGAATTACCTTTATATATAACTTATTTTGATAATGATAAAGCCTTTGATAGTTTTCAAAAAGCATCGTTAATTGCAAGAAAAAAATTTTTATTGATTATCTCTTCTTGGATGATAATATTATCTTTTGCTTTCATATTTTATATGTTTTTCCCTTTGATATTTTTCTTTGGGGTTGCTTTGATGATTTATTTAATAGTTTTAATGAGTAGTAGAGTTTATGAAACTTTAGAAAGAGAGGAAAAAGATAGAATAAAAAATAACTAAAAGAAAGGGGATGAGAAAAATATGAAAATTTTAGTTGTTGGTAGTATTAATATGGATTTAGTTACTTATGTGAATTTGTTGCCTAAACAAGGTGAAACAATATTTGGAAATGCATTTATGCAAAATCCAGGTGGAAAAGGAGCTAATCAAGCTTGCGCAATAGGATTACTTGGTGGTGATGTTACGATGCTTGGAGCAATTGGTGATGATTCGCATGGTAGGGTTTTAAAAGAAACATTAAAAAAGTGTAATGTAAAACCTGTTTTAAAAGTCTCAAAAAAAAGTACTGGATGTGCATCAATTATTATCGAAGAAGAAATTCATGATAATAGAATTATTGTTTCTCCTGGGGCTAATGATGATTTAAGTGTTGATGATATTGATAATAATATCAACTTAATTAAAGAAGCAGATATTATTGTAAGTCAACTTGAAATACCTTTACAAACAGTTTGCCATTTAGCAGATCAAGCAAAAATTTATCATAAAATTTTTATTTTAAATCCAGCGCCTGGAAAAATTTTGCCTGATGATTTGTTAATTAATGTAACATATTTGACACCTAATGAAACAGAATTGTCTTTAATTTCAAACATAAAAATTAATGATGAAACATCTTTTAATGGTGCATGTAAAAAATTAATAGATAAAGGAGTAAGTAATTTACTTGTTACTTTAGGAAGTAAAGGTGTTTATTTGTATAACAAAAAAGAACAAAAATTAATACCTGCCTTTAAGGTCAAAGCACTTGATACAACAGCAGCAGGCGATTGCTTTAATGGAGCATTTGCAACTTCTCTTGCAAATAATTATTCATTATCTAATGCAATTTTATATGCTCAAAAAGCATCTTCTCTTTGTGTACAAAGAAAAGGTGCAATTATGTCATTACCAAAAAAAGAAGAAATTATGTTTTAGAAAGGATACAAGATGAAAAATAAAACTTTAAAATCTTTATTAATGATTACATTTTTAGCGGGAACTGTTACTTTAGTTGGATGTAATAATGATAATCAAACTTCTCAAACTCCTGCTACAAGCACCAATACTATTGATGTTGAAACGGAATTAAATACTAAAAAAGAACAAGCGATTAAAGAAGTTGAAAAATATAAAAATCCCAATGACTATCGCCAAAATGAACAAAATGAATTAAATAAATTTATTACTGAAGCAAAAAATTCTATTAATAAAGCAACTTCCGTTAACGAAATTGAAACAATCGTTAATAATTTTAAAAAGAATGCAGATAATTTAAAAACAAATGCCGATTATGAAAAAGAAGAATTAGAAGCTTATAAAAATGAAAAAGCATTAGAAGTTGAATCATATAAAGATTCTAATAATTATCGTGATGAAGAAAAAAATCAACTCGCCAATTTAATTACTGAAGCAAAAAGTAATATAAGTAAGGCAAGTTCTAGTAGTGAAATTGATGAAATTGTAGCTACTTTTAAATCAAATGCTGATAATTTAAAAACGAATGTTGATTATGAAAAAGAAGAATTAGCTTTAGCAATCAAAAATGGAATTGAAACAGTTAATAATTATGTTAATCCGGTAAACTATCGTAAGAATAATGAAGAAAAAGTTCTTGATTTAATTGATGAATATGTTGAAAAAGTTAAAGCTGCAACTTCAAGTGAAATTGTTACAAATTTAATTAATGAATTTAAAAATTTAATAGATGCTATTCCTGTTGATACTGGATTTACTGGAAATTTAGAAAAAGGTGCAATTGTTTCCTTTAAACATAGTGATACTGATATTGTTTCTGATTTATATTTAAAACCAGATACCAACAATTGGTTAGGTGATGGATTTGCTATTAGAATGAAAAATATTTCTTCAAGTAATATGTTTATTAATGTTTTCTTAAATGAACTTGATTCAGATCGTGTGGCTCTTGCAACAGGAGCATCATATTATTTATATAATTCTGATGGTACAAAAGAACTTACTACTTCTAATAGAAATTATGGATATTATATGAATGTTCCATTAAATTTTGATGGCTATATTTATATTCCTTATACAAGTATGGTTCTTTTAGATAATTATGGAAATGGTAATAAAACATTTAATTATGAAGCAGTGTATGGACTATATTTAGAAACATCTGTGAAATTTGATGATTATCAAAATTATCAAGTTGGTGAAATTCAAACTCTAAATGGAGACATTATTAAAACTGTTCTTTCTACAAGCAATTTAACATCAAAAAATTATACTTCAAAATATATAAAAGATTATAATGGTGACTTTATTAATACCACCTTTAATGGTGAAATAGAACCAGAAGATACTTGTATTTTCAATGGCTCATTAAATGGATCAGAAATTTCTTTTAAATATACAGAAGCTGATCAACTATCATCATTAAGATTAACTAGCCAAAATATTAATTGGTCAGGAGAAGGATTTGCTCTTCGTATCAAAGATTTATCAAAAAAAGTATCATATATAAATATATTTATTAATGAAACTGATACAGATATTGCTTTATTAAAAAAAGATGCTCCTTATACATTATATGGTAAAGATGGCTCAACCACTGAACAAACAAATAATAGAGGTTGGGGAAGCTATTTAATATTACCTGCTTCTTTTGATGGTTATGTTTATTTTCCTTATTCAAGTTTTGAATATTCTAGAGGAACAGGTGATAACAAAATGACTTATTCAGGAATATGGGGAGTCTATCTTGAAACAAATACTCACTATGATTTTGAACAACATTTTGTTTTAGGTTCTATTGAGGTCAAAAATGGTGATAATGTTACTAAAGTATTAGATACATCGACTATTACAAGTGGTGATTATGCTAATTATGTAATTAAATCTGGTAATAATGATAATATTAACCAATCATTCTATCAAGAATAAGTAATAAAAATATTTTATATTTAAGATTTAAATAATTGAATAAAAAAGTTGTGAACCTCTTTTATGGAAATACACAACTTTTTTTGATGTAATAAGTGTGTTTTATTGAGTGCTTTAAGGGTAAACCCATAAAATATCTTGTGTTTTATTGCTTCTATTGATTTCTTATAAATTTTTTAATAAAATATCAGTGAATAAAATATGGGTAAACCCATAAAATATCTTGTGAGGTGCTGGTATGATTATTAAAAGAGACTTTTATTTAAACCAATTAATTGATTCTAAACATAATGGGATGATTAAAGTAATTACTGGTATTAGACGTTCTGGTAAATCTTATCTTTTATTTGAATTATTTAATGATTATCTATTAAACGATAATGTTGAACCAAATCATATCATTAAATTTGCTTTTGATTCTCAAGATTATTTAGATTTAATTGGTGAAGATTTGTTTGATATTAATATTAAAAAAAGAAAAGTTGATCCTAAAAAATTTAATGATTATATTAAAAGTAAAATAGTAGATAAAGATATGTACTATATTCTTTTAGATGAAATTCAATTATTAGATAACTTTGAAGCGGTTTTAAATGGATATTTAAGAAAAAATAATTTAGATGTTTATGTTACTGGAAGTAATGCTAAATTTTTATCTAAAGATGTAATAACGGAATTTAGAGGTCGTGGTTGGCAAATACATGTTAATCCATTATCTTTTAAAGAATTTAAACAAGTTTACTCTGGAACCAATGATGAAGCATATAATGAATATGTAGTATATGGTGGTCTTCCTAAATTATTTGAATTTAAACTAGAAGCTGATAAAGTTAAATATTTAAACAATATTTTTGAAGAAACTTACTTAAAAGATATTATTGATAGAAATAAAATTGTAAATGTGATTGAACTTGGTGAACTTTTAGATTTTTTATCTTCTTCTATTGGTTCACTTACTAACCCAACAAAACTATCAAACGCATTTGATTCAATTAAACATGTAAAAATTCATCCAGATACAATCAAAAAATATATTGAATATTTTAAAGATTCGTTTTTAATTTCAACTCCTAAACGTTATGATATTATGGGTAAAAATTATATTAATTCGCCTTTAAAATATTATTTTTCTGATATGGGGTTAAGAAATTCAAGACTTAATTTTAGAGAATTAGAACAACCTAAATTAATGGAAAACATAGTGTATAATGAACTTGTCATGCGTGGATATAATGTTGATGTCGGAGTTGTTGAAATGTATGAGTTAAATAGTAAAGGTAAAAGTGTTTTAAAGAAAACTGAAGTTGATTTTGTTTGTAATCAAGCTGATAAAAGATATTATATTCAAGTGGCTTATACTATAGATAGTGAAGATAAAATTAAACAAGAACAAAAATCACTTCTTCATATTGATGATGCTTTTAAAAAAATTATAATTACGAAAGATTCTATTAAACCACATTATAATAATTATGGAGTTTATATTATTGGGTTATATGATTTTTTATTAAATAATGATATTTTAAATTTTTAATAAGTTTAATATAAAATTAACTTCACTAAAAAAGACTATGAATTAATCTTCATAGCCTTTTAAAATTTGATTTAAATATTAATATCCAGGTTTTCCAAGTAAATGGAACATATTCTTTTTATAAATTTCAACGCCTGGTTGATTGAATGGGTTAATGTCTAATAAATAAGCAGACATTGCACAAGCTCTCATAAAGAAATAGAAAAGATATCCTAAATTATAAGCATCCATTTTTTCAACAGAAATAACAATGTTTGGAACTTTACCATCATCAACGTGGGCTCTTAAAGTGCCTTCAAATGCTTGTTTATTAACAAAAGACATTTTTTGGCCTTCTAAGAAATTTAAACCATCAAGATTTTCTTCATCATGAGGGACTTCAACATCTTCAAGAGGGTTTTCAGCAAGAACTACTGTTTCAAATAAAACAGGTGATCCTTGTTGAATAAATTGACCAAGAGAATGTAAATCAGTTGAGAAAGTGACTGAATCTGGTAATAAGCCTTTTTTATCTTTTCCTTCTGATTCACCAAATAATTGTTTTAACCACTCACCAATTTGAGTGAATTGTGGTTCATATGTTACAAATAATTCAACTGCTTTATTGTGTGTATAGAAGTGGTGTCTAGCAACTGCATATTGATAGCATACATTAGTATAAATATCATCGTTATTTAAATCTTTTTGAGCAGTAGCGCATCCTAACATTAATTGGTCTATATCAAGTCCTGCTGCAGCGATTGGAAGTAAACCGACTGCTGTAATAACTGAATATCTTCCTCCAATATCATCAGGAATAACAAAAGTTTTATATCCTTCAGTATTAGCTTCTTGTTTTAAAGCTCCACGAGCTTTATCAGTTGTCGCGTAAATTGCTTTATTAGCTTTTTCTTTACCAACTTTTTTAATTAATAATTCTTTTAATAATCTAAAAGCAACACTTGTTTCTGTGGTTGTTCCAGATTTAGAAATAACATTAATAGCAAAATTTTTCTTTTCAAGATATTTTAAGACTTGAGAAATATATGTTGAAGATAAAGTGTTTCCTAAATAAATGATTTCTAATTTGTCATTTGAATAAAGACCTCTTAAAGCTTCAATAGCGCATCTTGCTCCTAAATAACTTCCACCGATACCTGCGACCACTAAAACGTCATAGTTGTTTCTAATTTCTTTAGCGGCTTCTTTAATTCTATTAAATTCTTCTTTATCATAATCTGTTGGCCAAGTAGTCCAACCTAAGAAATCATTACCTTTACCTGTTTTTTCATTAATCATTTTATTGATTTCTTTTACTTTTTCTTCATAATTTTTAAAGTCTATTTTTTCAATAGTATTTGTTAAATCTAATTTAACCATTTTCTTCCTCCATTTTTTTTAATTCTATATTAATCCATTCAGGTAATTTTGCTTGAAGAGGAGCAAAATCAATTTTTGAGATGGTTACCCTTTTTTTTCGTAATGGTTGAACGTCATTGTTCATTTTACGAATATTTTGTCGACGTCTTTCTGCGACTTGTTTTAATGATAATCTATACATATTTTTTTCTACATAGATATCGATTATTTTTACTCTAACATGTTGACCAACATTTACATAATCAGAAACATTTCTTACAAAATAAGAGGATATTTCTGAAATATGAATCAGTCCACATTCTTCATTTGGAAAGCGAATAAATGCTCCATATGGCTGAATGCCAGTTACTTGACCAACCATAATATCTCCAACTTGGTATTCCATTATTTTTCACCTTCTTTTAATAATAATTTAAATAATTTAATATCATCTTTTTCAGTTACTTTGAAATTAAGGCGAGAACCATTAACATGTTTAATATTTAAACCATATTTTTTTGCTAATTGTCCATCATCACTGACATTTATTAAATTATCTTTTAATGCTTTTTGATGAAGCTCTTTAATTTGATAGAACATAAATGTTTGAGGTGTCTGCACACTTAATAATTTATTTCTATCTAATAAATTATAATCTTTATCAATAATTGTATCAACAATGTTTGTGATAGTTATCACAGGAGTTTTAAAAATTTTACATGTTTCAATGTTATTGATAATTGTATTTTTTTCAATTAATGGTCTTGCTCCATCATGAATTAAAACAATATCAAAATCATTACAAGAAATTTCTTGTAATGCATTATTAACTGATTCTTGACGAGTTGAGCCACCTATAACAAGTTTTATATCTTTATTAATAGGAAATTTATTTAAGTAAGTAATATATAAATCTTTATAATCTTGATTAATTACTAAAATAATTTGATTTATTTCATCGATGTTAAATTTTTCAAGAGTGTAAATAAAAAGTGGTTTATTATTTATTTCAATAAACTGTTTTGGTAAATTTGTTTGCATTCTTGAGCCAATTCCGGCTGATAAAATAATTGCTAAATTCATATATTCACAATACCATTTTCAAAATCTTTAATCAATATCTTTATTTATTAATAAATAAACAATATAATGTGTGTGAAAATATTCAAGGAGGAATTTATGAAAAAACCAATAATTTTATGTATTATGGATGGATATGGTATCGCTCCAGCAGGAAAAGGAAATTGTGTTGCGGAAGCAAAAAAGCCAAATTTAGATAGAGTATTTAAAGAATATCCTACAACTTTGATTGAAGCTTCTGGAGAAGCAGTAGGATTACCTGAAGGTCAAATGGGAAATTCAGAAGTTGGCCATTTAAATATTGGGGCAGGACATATTGTTTATCAATCACTTACTTTAATAAATAAAGCTGTTAAAGATGGTTCTTTCTTTAAAAATGAAAAATATTTACAAGCGATGGAAAATTGTAAAAAGAATCATAAAAAACTTCATATATTTGGTTTAATGTCAGATGGTGGAGTTCATTCTCATGTTAACCATATTTGTGCAATTATTAAAATGGCAAAGATGGAAGGTCTTGATGATGTATTTGTTCATGCATTTATGGATGGACGTGATGTTGATCCTCAAGCAGGTGTTAAATATTTAGATTTAGTTCAAAAAACTATGAATGAAGTAGGAATTGGACATATTGCAACAATTTCAGGTAGATATTGGGCAATGGATAGAGATAAAAATTTAGATCGTATAGATGTTAGCTATCGTGTTTTAGTTGATCATGATGGAAATAGTTATGACGATTATCACAAATATTTATTAGATCAATATGATTATTTACCAACAACAGGTAAAGAAGCCTCTGATGAATTTGTCATTCCTGCATATCAAAAAGGATTAAATAGTCAAATTGAAGATGGCGATTCTATCATTTTCATGAATTTCCGTCCTGATAGAGCTATTCAAATTGCTACATTATTTACAAATCCAGAATTTTATGCTCATCCAAGTAAAAAAGATGACGGTACTGATGCTTGGAAAGCATATTCACCAAAACATCCTTTAAAAGATATTCATTTTGTTTGTACAATGAAATATGCTGATTCAGTTAAAGGAAGCATCGCTTTTGCTTTACCAAAAATGGAAAATACTTTAGGCGAATTCTTAGCAAATAATGGATACACTCAACTTAGAATTGCTGAAACTGAAAAATATGCTCATGTAACTTTCTTCTTTGATGGAACTAAAAATTATGATGGAGTAGAAAGACCTGAATTAAAAGGATGTAGACGTGTTTTAATTCCTTCACCAAAGGTTGCAACATATGATTTACAACCAGAAATGTCCGCATATAAAGTTTTAGATGCTTTAATTAATGAATTAAATAAATTTGATTTAGATGTTGCTATTGTTAATTTTGCAAATTGTGATATGGTTGGCCATACTGCAATTGAAAAAGCGGTTGTCAAAGCAGTTGAAACAGTTGATTATTGTGTTGGTGAATTATGTAAATGGTGTGAAAAAAATGGTGGTGTAATGTTAATTACTGCTGACCATGGTAATGCTGAAAAGATTATTGATGAACATGGTAATCCTTTCACTGCTCATACTTCCAATTTAGTTCCATTCTGTGTAACTAAAAAAGGTGTTATTTTAAGAGAAGATGGTAAATTATCTAATATAGCTCCAACTATTCTTGCTTTATTAGGTGCAAATGCTCCAAAAGAAATGGATGAACCATCAATGATTTTATAGGAGAAATTTGATGAAAAGATTTTCAGAAATTAAAGTACATAATATAACTGTTGAAAAAATTCAAAAAGAATTAAATCCTTTAATAAATTCTTTCAAAAATGCAGAAAGTTTTGAAGAACAGGATAAAATTTTTAAAAAGATTAATAAAATAATGGATGATCTTCAAACAGATATTTCTATTATCTATGTTAGATATACTATTAATACCACTGATGCTAAATATAAAAAATTACAAGAACATCTTGATGAAATTAGTCCTTATATTTCCGCGATTGCTAATGAATTTAATAAAGCAATGGTTGAATCTAAATTTAAAGATGATTTTATTAAAAAATATGGTGATCATTTATTTAAGATGATTGAAACATCTTTAAAGTGTTTTGATGAAAAAATTATTCCTGAATTACAAGAAATTAATAAATTAACTAGTGAATATACTACTCTTGTTGCATCAAGTCAATTAGAATATAAAGGACAAACATATACTCTAACTCAACTTGGTAAATTTTCAGAATCTTTAGATCGTAATGAAAGAAAGAAAGTTGCTCAATTATCTGCTTCTTTCTTTGAAGAAAACGATGCTAAAATTGGTGAAATTTATGATAAATTAGTTAAATTAAGAACTTCTATTGCTCATAAATTAGGTTTTTCTTCTTTTATTGAACTCGGTTATTTAATGCTTGGAAGAACTGATTATGATGCAAAAATGGTTGAAAATTATCGTGAACAAATTAAAAAAGATTTAGTACCATTTACACAAAAATTATTTAAACGACAAGCTAAAAGATTACATTTAAAAAATCCTCAATACTATGACTTTTCAATTAATTTTTTAAGTGGCAATGCTAAACCAAATGGCGATAAAGATTTCATGGTTAAACAAGCTCAAAAAATGTATCATGAATTATCAAAAGAAACTGATTATTTCTTTTCCTTTATGGTTGAAAATGAATTAATGGATTTAGAAGCAAAACCAGGTAAAGCACCTGGAGGCTATATGACGTATTTCCCAAAATATAAAGCACCATTTATTTTCTCTAATTTTAATGGCACATCGGCAGATGTTGATGTTTTAACTCATGAATTTGGACATGCTTTCCAAGGTTATATGTCTAGAAACATTGAAGTACCTGATTATCGTTCTCCAACTTTAGAGGCTTGCGAAATGCATTCAATGAGTATGGAATTTATTACTTATCCATGGATGAATTTATTCTTTGGTGAGAATGAAGAAAAATATCGTTATGCTCATTTAGTTGATGCAATTTGTTTCATTCCTTATGGAGCAACAGTCGATGAATTCCAACATTGGGTTTATGCTCATCCTGAAGCAAGTCACGAAGAAAGATGTAAAGCTTATAAACAAATTGAAGAACAATATTTACCTCATAAAAAATATGATAATGTCGAAATTTATCAAAGAGGTAGATTCTGGATGAAACAAAGACATATTATTGAATCACCATTTTATTATATTGACTATACTTTAGCTCAAGTTGTTGCCTTCCAATTCTTTAATGAAGATTGTAAAAACCACGAAAAAGCTTGGAAAAAGTATGTTAGATTATGTAAATTAGGTGGTAAATATCCATTTACTGAATTACTTGAAAAAGCTCATATTAATAATCCATTTGTGGATGGTACAATAAAGAAAACTATTAAGCCTTTAAAAAAATATTTAGATAATATTGATGATATGAAATACTAAATTGTTAAATCTATTAATATTTAATTTACTAAAAAAGATGTTATTTTGAAGTAAAACAACTTCATTAAACATCTTTTTTTGTTAATAAAAAATAGAATAATTGTTTTAGACAACTATTCTATTTTAGTGTGTTATTCAGATACTCTAGTTAAATTAATTGAGAAATAATATTCTCCATATTGGAAATATGTTTTTAAATAACTATTTGTGTAATAGTGAACTGTTAATAAATCTTGTTGAACTGTCCAACCAATTGGAGTAATAGAAATATCTTGTGTTTTTACATTTAATGCATATTTAATAGGGATTTCATATTGTTGTTCTGTACCTGTTGAATCTTTTGCAGTTAAGAATAATGTACCAGTTCCATCAGCTTTAAATTCGTATGCAAATTTCATACCATATGTTGAATAGTATTCATTATCTTCCCATTTTCCTAAGAATAAATCTGTTTTTAATTCTCCAACAACATGGAAAGAGAAATCTTTTTTAACACTTGGTTTTTCTTTAGAAGCCACTGTAATTGTTACATAACCTTCTTTTCTACCTCTAACTTTGATATTGCCATCAACATCAATATAAGCAATAGCGATTTCATCATCAGAAGAAGTAACTATCATATCTTGAACAGCACTATAAGGTCCAACACTGACGTCTAATAAAACATCACAATTTGTAAATGCTTCACCAACATAATCTGGTTGATTATAAGGAGTATGACCAAGAATTTCACTTGGTGTTGGGTAAATAACTTCTACTTCTACTTCAGTTGTACAATATGGATTATATGTTGCACCTACTGTTAAAGTTGCTTTTCCTGGTTTATTACAAACAAAGCATCTATCTTCTTCAGAATAAGAAATAACTTCTTCGTTAGAGGAACTTAAAACATTAATATCCCAATAATCTACAGCAGTGGCAGGTAAATATGTAAAATCAGAAGAATGTTTAATGTAATCAAAATGAGGCATTAAATAAGCTGCTGAGCCGACTGTTAAAGTGTTTGTTTTCCCTTCAGGAGTATAAATATCTTGGAAATTAATATTAAGTTTTTTTGCAAAATACAATTCTGGATTAAAGATTGTAGTGTCTAATTCAGATACTTTATGGAATTCACCATATTCTAAATCAATACTATTAATTGTAATGGTGCCCGCATCATCTAATTTAAAATATACTTTTGAAAAAGAGCCATCATTATTAATGTTAATATTGATATCGTAAACAGCGTGATAAGATTGATATAAATAATCATAATCTTTTTCTGCAACGATGTGTAATGTATCAATTCCGTCAATAATACTTCTTTCAGCTCTTAAAGAACCTTCGTTAGTATATGAAGGATCATTTTTTAATAAATAATAAGTTTCTTCAATAAAGTTAGATAAATTATTTTCATATTCATCTAATTTTTTAATACCATCTTCTTCAGTAAATTCAAGTTGAGAAGCAGGGTTATCTTTTATAGAAAATAATTTAGCATGTTGAGTTGCAACATCTGATTTTAAAACATCATAAAAAACATTGATTGAACCATCGCTTGGAAAACCAAAGTAACCAACGACATTTGATGGATCATCCCAAGCATCAGTATATGAATCAGCTTCACCTTCTAAAGTATAGAAGTTATCATATCGTTCATATTTAATATCTTCGTAACGAAAATTATCTTTACGATAATAACTTAAATCTTTTATGTTTTTAAATGTTTTTGCTTTTTCTATTAATGCTTCTGCTTCTTGTAAACTAATTGCATTTTCACTCCAAGAGGAGGAAGATGTTGTTGAATCTTCACTACTTGTATTTGGATTTTCAATAGAAGTAGTTCCATCTTGACAACTAATTAATAAAGGCAAAATTAATAATAATAATCTTTTTTTCATTTTGGGCCTCTCTTTATTAAAATTAACATAATCTTATATTAATTAAAAAAAACTTTCAATTGAATTTTTTAAATTGTATAATATATTAAAAATTTTTGGAGGAAAATTATGAAGAAAAAATTAATTTTAAGTTTTTTATCAATAGGATTTCTATTAGCGTCATGCCAAGATAATGTTTCATCTTCTAATGTAGAAAATAGTACTTCTTCTAACTCTACAACAAGTGAAAGTGTTTCTGAAAGTTCTTCTAGTTTTTCAACAAGTATTGATGAAAATGTTTCTAATGTAAAATTTATTGTTAAAACCATTAATGTTGATTTAAATGGAACAAATAAACTTCAATGGAAAATTTATCCAAATACTGCTAAAAATAAAAATGTTAGTTTTGAAGTTGAAGATAAAACAATTGCTTCTGTTGATAATGAAGGAACTATTAAAGGATTAAAAGTTGGTTCAACAACAGTTACGATTACTACTGAAGAAGGTAATTTTAAAGACATTGCAACAATTAATGTTATTGCTCAACAAGCTGAATCAATTAAATTGAAAGTTCCAGAAGGTACTCTAGTTGATAATGGTATTTATTTATTAAAAGTTGGACAAAGACTACAATTATCATATGAAATGAATCCAACTAATTCGGTAAATACAGTTACTTTTTCTTCTAAAGATTCTTCTTCTGGTGATGCTTCAAATTATTTAAGTGTTAGTAAAACTGGTTTATTAAAAGCTTTAAAATTAAAAGCAAAGATTACTATTTCAGTAACTACAGATAATTTATTTACTGATTCAATTACTTTTTCAGTTGTTAAAGATTCAATTTATTCTCAAGTTTTTTTGAATCAACAACTAGATAAATCAACTGCTATTGAACAAGAAAAAGTTGTTTCTGGAACTAAAAAAATTATTCATAAAAAGCCTAAAACAAGTACTGATGATGAAACAAATGAAACATTTAATATTTATAATAATGGTGTTTCTAGAACTTACGAAGTTAAAGATCGTTATTTAAACTCAACAAAAAATTATGAAGGGTTCTATGGAATTTATAATAATAAGTTCTATCAATTAAATAGATACAATAATACTTATTCATCATCTTCGGTAACCTCCATTGGCGAAGAAGATAATCAAATTAGTTTATTAGAAGCAGAAAAGCAATCTTCTTTAGCTTTCTATCGTAGTAGTTATGGCTTTGCTAATATTATTAAAAATGAGTATGTTTCTTCTACTAGTTATTTAGCGTATACAGGTGATTGGCAAACATATACATTTACTGAAAAAAATAATACTTATACTATTGAAGCAAGTTATGAAAATAAGAGTACATATTTTGGTACAACTTCTTATTATCGAACATTTAGTTTAATGATTTTTCTAAATGAAGAAGGAATGATTACTTCTTATAATTTTACATGTAATGATTATGATTCTCAAAATTATGATTTTACTAATCATAAATTAAAAGATAATCCAACATCTTTAGAAAAAGTCGAACATACTTTTACTCAAGAAATTGGAACTAGAACAAATAATGATTCATTTACTTTATTCCCAAGCCAATGTTATTTTACTTCTTATACAATGAAAACATATTCTCTTGATGAAGGTAGTTATAATTCATTTGAAGTTGGTGATTATATTAATTTTAAAGTTGATACATTTGCTCCAATAACCGCGACTAGTTCTATTGATAAAATTAAATTTGTTTCTTCAAGTAATGAAAATGTTGCTTCTTTTTCAACTGCTGGAGGACTTAAAGCGGTTGGAGAAGGAAAAGCTACTTTAAAATTTGTTTCTTCAAATGGAGTAGAATCTTCTATAGAAATTACTGTTAAGTATAAAACTCTTGAAAGTATTACAATTAATGCAAGTGATGGAGTTCAAGTTGGAAATAGTTTAACTGATATTGAGGCAAGTGTTAATAGTGGTGCTAATCCTAATTATGAATTAAGTATTATGGAAGGAGAAGAATTTGCAACCTTAACTTACAATGAAACCACTAAAAAATATTCTTTATTAGGTGTTAAAGAAGGAAAAGTTGTTTTATGTGCTAAATCTTTAGTTGATGAAAATATTAAGGCCACAAAAACAATTTATGTATATAATCCAGTAAATGAAGATGAGGTTTTATCAACTTTATTAAAAACTAAATATCAAACAGTTGCTTATAATAATAATACGTATATTCTTGTTTTCTTAGAAAATGGTAAAGGAAAAGTTGTAGATGGATTTGAAGATTATTCAACAACTTATGGTACATTTGAATATTCTGTTGAAGGATTTACTATTAAAATCAGTAATGTAAAAACTTTAAATAATACAATATTCTATGCTTTAGAAGATTTAACAATGGATTCAAGTGGACTTTATTTAAAGGGTAAACTTGCTACTAATAAAAATTCATACAATAAAAGAGAATACACATTTACAAAATGTGAATAAAAACTATCAATAATAGCTTTTATTCTTAGATTTTTACATAATAAATATATATAATCTAAGATTTGTATCACATTATTAAATTTGCAAATAAAAAAATATATAGATTTCAAATTTTTTTAATAAAAATATATATAATTTTTATAATTTTTTTCTTGTAATTTTGTTGTTAGATTTGTAATATTATAAACAAATAAAAGTTTTTATACGGGGAAATTAATCGTTTGTATAATTTTCTATAATGATTTTTATTTTTATAAAATTAAGGAGAGCAAAAAATGAAAAAAGCATTTTTATCGATTGCTACATTATTAACCATTGTCACTATCAGTGGCTGTGGTGAACAAGCTTCAAGTGCAGCATCATCGACATCCTCCGAAGGCACAACTACCTCCGAAGGTAATACTTCAAGTTCATCCTCTGTAGATGTATATACTTATTCTTTAAGTGTTACTGCTCCAGAAAAAACTGTTTATGAAACAGGTGATGTATTTGAATTTTCTACTATTGAAGTAAAAGAAACCACTTTTGTTAATGGAAATAGTAGAGGAGAAGTTTTATTAAAAAGAGACGAATATGTTGTTAAGGTAAATGGACAAGTAATTGATGGTGATTTTACTTTTGCTTCAGAAGGTCAAGTTGAATTTGTTATTTCAAGTAAAGAACATAGTGACGCAACAAATTCCTTTACTTTACAAGCAGTAACATATTATTCAATTACTAATGCTTCTAATGATAAAGTTATTTTAACTTCTTTACCAAATAGATCGTTAGCTAATGAGACTATTACTTTTGGATTAACTTTATTACCTGGATATTATTTCGAAGGTACATTATCAATTGTTGATGGAGCAAGTAATCAAATAGAATTTACTGAAGAAAATTATCAATATACATTTAAAATGCCAGCTTCTAATGTCACAATTTCTGTTACAACAGATTTAAATGATTTTACAATTAGTAAAGATAGTGAAATTATTGGTGATGTTGTTTTAGAAAGTGGCGATGATACAAGCGATGTTTTTTCTGCTGTACCTGGCACAAGATTGAAATTTAAAGCATCTGAATCCGTTGATTTTACATTTACAGAAATATATATGGATGGTGTTGTTCTTGAAAAAGGTGATGATGATTTTTATCATTTTGAAATGCCACATCACCCAGTTAAATTAACTACAAATAAATCGCATAGATTTTATTCAATTACTTCTAATGCTAATGAATTAACAATTTCTAAATCAGTAATGTATGTTGATAATGAAACTAAAACACCTATTACTTCTGCATATAAAGGACAAAGAGTTTATTTAGAATTTAGTTATGATGTTGTTTTAGTTAAATATGAAATTTCTGTTAAAGATGCAACTAATGCTTCTTTAGAAGTAAAACAAGTTGAAGGTCAAGATATTTTCTATTTTGATATGATTTCTTCAGATATTACTATTGAAGTAAAAGAAGATGATTATTCAAAATATTATGGATATTATGTTACAAATAAGACATGGAAAACATGGGGTGTTTCAAGTTATACTACTGAGTTAGTTTCTAAAAAAGGCAACAAAATTTCAGGACCGGAATTTGTATTTAATTCTAACGGAAAAGGAACAAGAGGTACAATTGGCTTTACATGGAATGCTGATTATGATTCTGCGTATGGAAAACTTACTTTGTCAAACATTGATAGAGCCTCAGTTAGCGTTACAAAAGAAGTATATTATACTGAACATTTAATGATTTCAAAAATGTATGATTATGCAAGTGCAAAATGGGAAGATGCATATGTTGGTACATGGGATGATGAAACAACTGTTAATGTCTTTGTATTTAATAGTAGAAGTAGATTAATTTGGGCAAGTGATGAGAATGGAAATATTATAGAACAATTCTTAATTCATGATGAAGAAGTATTTGAAACAGTCTATTTATATAAAGATGAAGAATTAACTGATGAATGTTTAAGTGGAGATATTACAAAAGATTCTACTTTCTATGTTTATGTTGATGATGATTTAACATTTGGTGTTGAAAAAGGAACTATTGTTAGATCATATAAAATTAACAGAACAGAATCTTCTCAATATACAATTATTACTAAAAATGAAAGTGGAGAAGAAATTACTACTGCTAAAAATGGTCAAAAAGTTTATATCTATGGAACATTAGCAAGTGATATCTCTTCTGATATTACTATTGATTCACCAGTTGTTTTAAATGATTCATCTAGTGTCTATGTAAAAAAGGAAACCGGCGATAATGTTTGGTCATTTACAATGCCAACAAATGAAGTAACAATTTCATTAAATCTTAATGATCCAAATAAATTTAAAGGTTATGAAGCGGTTGGAAAATATATAGGTGTAAATATTTGGGGCTCAGGTGATAAAACTCTAAAAAATGGTGATTATGGCACAAAAAAATATGAAATTACTTCAGCTGGTAAATTTAATAATAATGGAGCAATGGAAAATATTTCTTTTCTTGATAATTCATCATATGGAAAGATGATAGCTAATAAAGAATGGACTTTTGGTGATGGAGTGATTGCTTCCCCATCTTCTAGTAATAAAGGTGATTCATATCTTGCGTTTAAAGTTGATGATGATTTTGATTTATCTTCACATACTGTAACAGCACAAGTTCATTATATTGGTTATAGCTACTATGGTAATTCAACTTTTGCAGTTGAATTTATAGTAGATGGAACATTTAAAGCTGGTGTATTTATGACAAACAATACATACTATTGTGGTGTTACATTCACTTATGAAAATACAACTAGAGTTGGTTCAACAGGAACATATCATGTTGTATATCAAGGCCAAACAATTTTTGATGTAACTGGTTCAACAGTTACTGCTCATGAGTAATTGGAGGATAAATAATTTATGAAAAAGAATACAAAATTATTATTAACCTTAACATTAGTTGGAACTACATTATTTTCATGTAGTTCTAGCGTTACTCCTATTAATGGAGCAAAACAAGAAAATCAACAAACTGAAGTAGTTGAAACATTTAATATTGTTAATGCAACTAGTGAATATGCTTATTTAGATGGTTTACCTGAAAAAGGTGAAGTTGGAAAGACTTATTCATTTAGAGTCTCATTAAAGCCTGGTTATCATTTCAATGATAAAGTAACAATTAATTGTGGAGACGCTATTGTTGATGTAACTTTTGAAAATGGATTATATTCATTTGTTATGCCAAATGGTGATATAACTATTTCTCTTGATGTTGGGGTAACTGATTTTACAATTACAAATACATCAATGTTTATTGAGAAAGTTCTTTTAGATGATAATAATGAAGAAGAAGTAAATATTAGATCAGCAACAGCTGGAACAGCTCTTAAATTTGAGGTAGTTCATAATGATGATTTTCATTTTAGTAAAATTACTATGAATAATATCGAATTAGAAGAGGGAGAAGATGGTTATTATCATTTTGTTATGCCTAGTAAACCTGTTGTATTATCTTCTGATAAACTTGAAACATATTATAATTTTAATTTAAAAAATGAATTAACTTTGTCAAGTTTAAAAATGTATACTGATGAAGAAGAAAAAACAGCAACTAATAAGGCTTACAAAGGTCAGAAAGTTTATTTAGACTTTACATATCTTTCAGAAGCAACTAAGAAAATTATGTATAGTTTTGATATTAAAACAGTTGTAGAAGATGAAAAAGATGCTGTTAATCTAGAAGTGATGCAAGTTGAAAATACGAATGTGTATTATTTTGAAATGGTGTCAAACGATATTGATATAACTATTACAGAAAAAGATTGTACAAGCTTTATCGGCCATGCCCTTGTAAATAAAGCATGGAAAGTATATTATTCAAGTGAACCAGGGGCATCAACACCTAAATCTGAAACAAAAGAATATTCTCTTATGACTAGTAAAGAATTTTCATTTGATGAAAATGGATTTGGAAAAATGAGCAAAATTGATTTTGCTTGGGATGTAAAAACTAAAGATAGCGTAAATCTTACATTTAAATCATATTCGAAAAATTTATACTTCACTGATCATTTGATTTTAACTCCATATTCAGAATATTCTAGTGCTAGTCTTGATTCTTTATATGTTGGAACAAATTCTAGTGATTATGTTGTGCATTCTTATATTGCAAAAGGAGCATATAAAATTTATTGGATAGAAGATGAAAACCACAATATTATTGAAAGTATAATGGTTATAGGCAATAAATCTGTTTATGCTAATGTAATTTTAAAGAACAGTGATAAAACAACTGCTATTGGAACGGATATTACTGAAGGTAAAAAAATAGATGTTTATAATGGAGAAGCGTATATTGGTCAAATGAACAATTCTACATTCTCAAAAGTAAGCAAGATTAATGTAACTATTGATGAAAACACTGAGGCTGTAATTAAAGATAAAGATGGTAATATTATTACTTCTGCTATATATGGAGATACAATTTATGTTTATCCAACATTAAAAGATAATGTTGGTGAAAATATTACATTAAGAGATGTTAAAGTATCTAGTGGTTTAAAATCTATTAGTGTTACAAAAGTTGAAGGACAAGAAAATGTTTATTCATTTATTATGCCAAACGATGAAGCTAGTATCTTTGTATTGTCAATGGATCCAACAAAATATCAAAACTATTCAGTTTTAGGAAAATATATTACATATAATATGTGCTATGGATATGGTCATAATGATAGATCTGGAGATGTGGATTATAGCAGTACAGGATTAACAAAAACAACATTTGAATTTTTCGCTAATGGTGATATAGAAAAAACGACATCAAATACTGAATCATTAACTATTACATCCTTAGAAAATATTGATCAAGGAAAAATGTTGATTAACAATGGAACTACTAATGGTGAATTATATTTTGCAAACGGATTAATGGTTACTCCATATTCTGTTGGAAATACATCATTTATGGATGTATATATTGGAATTCGTGTTCCTGAAGGAAAAGATGCTACAAAAGTAAAAACACAAGTTCATTTCAATCATGATGATTCTTTCTGGGCAATTAGTTTCTATCTCGAAAATGAGTTATTTGGTTCTATGTTCTATTACGATAATACTATTTATACAGGCGTTGAATTTACATTTGATGAAGGTTATACAAGAGTTAATTTAAATTCTTGCTATCATGTTGTAAAAGATGGTGTTACCTTATTTGATGTAAATAAAAATAAAGTTACACCTCATGTAAATTAATATATTTCTATTTAAAAGAAGCTCAAATTTGGGCTTCTTTTTACATGTTTATTTATTTTATTGATTAATTATTTAAATTCTAGTAAAATTTATTTTGCTAAAGGCCTGTTGTCGAAATTGGTAGACGAACTTGACTCAAAATCAAGCGCTTGTGAGAGCATGCCGGTTCGAGTCCGGCACGGGCCACCATTTATATATTTAAAGCCTTTTGTTAGGCTTTTTTTTATGGAATTTAATTTAACTGAATAATGCTGAAAAATAATTAATACGAAAACGTGTACATTTGCACATATTTATGCATTAAGTATAATATATTTTATGACTTATTGTACAAAAGTGTGTAGCAATAAATATTTTTTATAATTATAAAAATAATTCAAAGATAAAATAATTATAAATTGTATCAAAAATAATTTATTTATATTTCATTGTTTAATAATAAAAATGTTCACTTTTTCAATGTGAATATTCTTTTTAAAATGATATACTAATTTTATGGAATCAACAAAATTTAAATTATTAATTAATTCAATTACTAAAGAAATGAATGTTTATAATGTATGTGATTTTTATAATAATCATTATAATATAGTTAATTTTATTAATAAAAAAAGTAATATTTATTCTTTAAGTAAAAATGTAACTAGTTTATGTATAGGAATCTTATTTGATAAAAAATTGTTATCTTTACAAGATGATATTTATGATATTTTTAAGGATGAATATCCAACTTCAATTTCTTATAAAGGTGTAACAATTGAAGATGTTTTAAAACAAGTTACAGGAATTAAAGAAGGATTTTTAGATATTGATGTTGAAGATAAAAATAGTTTTGATGAAGATGATTATTTAAAAATAATTTTTAAAAAAGGATTATTTTATCATGATAAAAATCATTTTGTTTATAGTGATTCAAATTATTATTTATTAGGTAGGATTGTAAAGAAAGTAAGTGGGCTTTTTTTACAAGATTTTATTGTTAAATATATTTTTACACCTTTAGAAATAATAGATTATGAATTTGTTTTAGATCCTATTAATAATCAAATGGGAGCTACGGGAATATTTTTACATTCTTATGATGTAAATAAAATTGGTCAAATTTTTATTGATGGAACTTTTTTTAATCAAAGAATTGTTTCTAGTGAATATATAAATTTAAGCAAAAGTAAACTTGTAAAAGTTGATGAAAAAATTAAATATGGATTTTCGCTTTGGTTTAATGATGAAAGTAAGATATATTATGGATGTGGAATGTTAGGACAAATGTTTGTTTTATTAGATGAAGAAGTAATTTCTTTGATTAGTGAAGATAAGAATAACAAAATTGAATTATTAAAAGATATTTTATTAAGAAAGGATGTTCAAAATGGCAATTTATAAATTAATTCCAGCTTTAAAAGATTATATTTGGGGCGGTACAAATTTAAAAAAATATCGTAAAACAGATTTAGATATTATTTCTGAATCATGGGAATTATCTTTTCATCAAGATGGCTTATCTAAAGTAGAAATTGATAATAAATTAGTTAATTTATCTGATGTTGTTAAAAAAGAAGATTTAGGTGAAAAAGTAAGCAATTTTCCTTTTTTTCCAGTTTTAATTAAATTGATTGATGCTAAAGAAAATTTATCTGTTCAAGTTCATCCAAGCGATGAATACGCTTTAAAAAATGAAAATAGTTTTGGTAAAACTGAAATGTGGTATGTTATTTCTGCTTTAGAAGGAGCAGGATTATATGTTGGTTTTAAAGAAAATGAAAATAAAGAAAATGTTGAAAAATATCTACATGATGGAACAATATTAGATCATTTAAATTTTTTTAAAGTCAAACCAGGCGATTGCTATTTTATTCCTTCAGGAACTATTCATGCAATTGGAAAAGGAGTAACTTTAATTGAAATTCAACAAAATTCAAATTTAACTTATCGTTTATATGATTATAATCGTGTTGATAAAAACGGCTTAAAAAGACCTTTACACATTGAAAAGGCTTTAAATGTTATTGATTATAATAAATATCAAAAAGAAGAAAAAAGAGATAATTTATTAGGTAAATGTAAATATTTTACTTCATATAAATTAGATGCTTCTATTGATAAAAAAATATATTATAAAGATTCATTTACTTCAATAACCTTTTTATCTGGAGAAGGAAAGATTAATAATTTAGATTATAAAAAATTTGATTCATTTTTTATTTCTGCTGGTGAAGAATGTTTATTAAAAGGAAATGGAACTTATATATTAACAAAGGTAGAGTAGCATGATTGTTTTTAGTGATGTAGATGGAACTTTATTAAATTCAAAAAAAGAAATTTCATTTTTAACTGAATCAATATTAAAAAAAGTAATTAAGAAAAATATCCCTTTTGTAATCACTTCTTCAAGATGTGTTGATAGTATTTATAAAATTATTGAAGAATATCATTTACCAAGCTATGTTATTGCTTTTGGTGGAGCGTTGATTGTTGATGATAAGAAAAATACTTTATATGAAAATAAAATGGAATATTCTTTAGTTAAAAGTATTATTGAATATTTAGATAATAATTTTGATGTTGCGTGGAATGTTTATTCATCTAATAAATGGATTGTAAAAAATAAAAAAGACCAAAGAGTAATTACTGAAGAAAAAATATCAAAAGTTGAAGCTCAAGAAGGAGATATTTTTGATATAAAAGATGATATTTTTAAAATTTTATGTATTTGTAATCAAGAAGATACTTTATTTATTGAAGAACAATTAAAAAAGAATTTTCCAAATTGTTATATTGTTAAATCATCGAATGCTTTAATTGAAATTTCAAATAAAGATGTTAATAAGGCTTATGCAGTAAAAAAACTTTGTCAAATACTTAATTATGATATAAAAGACGCTATTGCTTTTGGAGATAATTATAATGATTTAGGAATGCTTCAAGAAGTAGGTCATCCTTTTTTAATGAAAAATGCACCTGAAGACTTAAAAAAGATTATTTTAAATCATACTTTAAGCAATGATGAGGATGGAATATATTTTGTTTTAAAAGATTTAATAGGAGATTAATTTTATGGGTTGTACAACTATTTTAGTAGGTAAAAAAGCAAGTTATGATGGATCAACTTTAATTGCTAGAAATGATGATTCACCAAGTGGAGTTTTTACTTCTAAAAAAATGATTATTGTGGAAAAAAACAAAAATGGTAAAAAATATAAATCAGTTATTTCTAAAATTGAAATTGATTTACCAGAATTTTCTTATCGTTATTCATTGATGCCAAATGTTACAAAAGATGAAGGTATTTGGGGCGCATGTGGAATTAATGAATGTAATGTGGCAATGACTGCAACAGAAACTATTACTTCTAATCCAAGAGTCTTAGGAGCAGATCCTTTAGTAAAAAAAGGAATTGGTGAAGAAGATTTAGTGGTTTTAGTGTTACCTTATATTTCTTCTGCTAAAGAAGGAGTTATTAGATTAGGGAAATTATTAGAGCAATATGGAACTTATGAATGTAATGGAATTGCTTTTTCAGATAAAGATAGTATTTGGTATTTAGAAACTATTGGTGGACATCATTGGATAAGTAAAAGAGTTAAAGATGATCATTATGTAGTAATGCCTAATCAATTTGGAATTGATAATTTTGATTTTGATGATGCTTATTCATCTCAAAATGAAAATATGTGTAGTGAAGATTTAAAAGAATTCATGTTAAAGAATCATTTATGTTTAGATATAGATAATAAATTTTCACCTCGTTATGCTTTTGGTAGTCATGATGATTCAGATCATATTTATAATACTCCTCGCGCTTGGTTTATTACTAACTATTTTAATCCAAGCTTAAAAGGTAAATTTAGTCCTGAAGATGATAATATTCCTTGGAGTAATATTCCAGATAAAAAAATTACTATTGATGATATTAAATATGCTTTATCATCCCATTATCAAGGAACTTGTTTTGATCCATACACAAAAATTGTTAAAGAATATAAACCTTTATATCGACCAATTGGCATTAGTAGAACAAGTTTTATTCATATTCTACAAATTAGAGATTATGTTGATGAAAAATTATCTTCTATTGAGTGGGTAGGATTTGCTTGTAATATTTTTAATACATTAATACCAGTGTATACTAATGTTGATAAATTACCTACTTATTTAAATAATACAACTGAAAAAGTTTCAACGAATAATTTTTATTGGACAAATAGAATTATTTCATGTTTAGTGGATAGCCATTATCAAACTAGTATTATTCATATTGAAAGATATCAAGAATCAACAATGGCAAAAAATTATCAATTAATAAAAAAATTTGATAATGAATTTGATGGAAGTGAAAAATACTTAGAAAACGCTAATAAGGAAATTGCTAAAATGATTCAAAAAGCCACTGATAATGTTTTGAGTAAAGTTTTATATCAAGCTAGTGTCCAAATGAAATGTGGATTTTCTAGATCGGATAATTAAGTAGTTAATTAGTATTTCTTTTTTTAAATTATTTTTATTAAATATTTTATAGTGAAGAATTATAATGTTTAAGATGAAAAAAGTAATTATTGCCGAAAAACCTTCTCTAGCAAGAAATATAGTAAACGCTATTGATACTAAGATGCCTAAAAAAGATGGCTATTTTGAAAATGATGAATATATTGTAACTTATGCTTTTGGTCATTTATTTACTTTATATGATATTGAAAAATATCGTGATGATTATTCACCAAATGAAAAATATCTTTGGAAATTAGATAACTTACCTTTTTTTCCTAATGAATTTAAGTTTGGATTAACTAATGATGAAGGGGTAATTAAACAATTTAAAACAATAAGAACCTTAATTAATAGAGATGATGTTGATATTGTTATTAATGCAGGCGATTCTGATCGAGAAGGTGAAATAATTGTTCGTATTATTTTAAAATATGCTTTAAAAACAGATAAAAAGATCTGTCGATTATGGATGCCTGACCAAACTCCAAAAACTATCAAAAAAGAATTAGCCGAAATGAAAGAAGATTCTTTTTATGATTGCTTAGCAAATGAAGGATTAGCAAGAACTTATGTTGATTGGTGTTATGGTATTAACTTAACAAGATTTTCTACAATTAAAGCAAGAACCTTATTAAGAGTAGGAAGAGTAGTTTCTCCAATTGTAAAAGCTATTTATGATCGAGAAATGGCAATTTTAAAATTTGTGCCAAGAAAATATTATGTTTTATCTTCTAAAGAAAAAACTAATGGTGAAGAAATTGAACTTGTTTCTAAAGTAGAATTTGAAGAAAATGAATTAGATAAAATTAATGCTTTAAAAGATGTTTATAATAAAGAAAAAGCCATTGTAAAAGAAATTACTTCTGAAGAAAAAATTATTCCACCAGGAAGACTTTTTTCATTATCAAAATTGCAAGGTGAATTAGGTAAAAAATATAAAATGAGTCTAGATAAGGCTCTAGAAATTACTCAAAGTCTTTATGAAAAAGGATATGTATCATATCCTAGAACACCTTCTCAATATCTTTCAGAAAATGAAAAAGGAAAATTTAAAGAAATTATTGAATCATTTAAAAATTTAAATGTTGATATTGTTTTTAAAGATAATAAACAAATCTTTGATGATTCGAAAATTGAATCTCATAGTGCACTTACTCCAACATATAAAATCCCGAAAAAATCTGATTTGACTGAAGATGAATATAAAGTATATAAAGTAATTGCTAATAGATTTTTTTCTGTTTTTTGTAGAGAAGTTTGTAAAATTTCAAGAACTACTATGCAAATTAATTTAGGTGATAAAGAAATTTTTAAATTAAGTGGTGATGTTATTTTATCTAAAGGATGGACAAATTTTGAAGAAAGAGAAAAAAAGGATAAAATATTGCCTTCATTAAAAGTAAATGATGAAGTAAATATTAATTTTAAACCTCTTCAAAAAGAATCAAAACCACCTAAAAGATATAGTGTTGAATCATTAAATAACTTTTTAAAAAATCCTTTTAAAGAATATAAAGAAAAAGAAGTTGATGATACTGTATTAAATGATGATTCATTAGATGTTAAGGCAATGTTTGAAGGAATTGAATTAGGTACAGAAGCGACTAGATCAGGTATTATTAAAAATGCTATTACATCAAAATATATTTCATTAAAAGATAATGTTTATCATTTAGAAGATAATGGTAAATATTATATAGAAACTTTAGAAAAATTACATATGATTTTACCTAAGGAAAAAACTGCTGAATTAGGAAGATCATTAAAAAAAGTTTATCGTAACGAAATTAGTATTGATGATTCTGTTGATGTTGCTAAAAATGAAATAATAAATATGATTCAAAACGCTAAAGATATTACTCTTCCTTTGCCTCCAAGAATATTTGAAGTAGAGAAGAGTTCTTCTTTATGTAAATGTCCAAAATGTGGAAATATTATTGCATGTACTGATAAAGGTTTTAGATGCAATAATTCAATGTGTAAGATGGCTTTATACTATGATAACAAATTATTTAAAACATTAAATGTTAAAATAACAAAAAAATTAGCTAAAGAAATATTTACAAAAGGAAAGATTGAACTTAATGATTTAACCTCTAAAAATGGAAACAAATATTCAACTATACTTGTTTGCGATTATTCTAATGAATATTTATCGTTTAAATTTACCTTTCCTAAAACAGATGAAAAAAAGTAGTTTATTTATGATAAAATAAGTTTAAAGGTGTTATAAATGAAAATAAAAGTAATTGAAAAAAGTTATCAAGAAGTTTTAAAAGAACCAGCTAAAAAAAATTATAAGCCAATTAAAACTAATTATTTATTTAGATATTTATTAAAGTTAGTCTCAAAAAAAGATTTAAATAAAACTAATTTTAAGTGTGAAAAAATTAATATGGATAAAATTTCAAAAAAAGAAGAATGTCTTTTTTTAATGAATCATTCCTCTTTTATTGATTTAGAAATAGCCTCTACTATTTTATATCCACGCCCATTTAACATTGTCACTACTGAAGATGGTTTTATTGGGAAAAGTTGGTTAATGAGACATATTGGTTGCATTTCTACAAGAAAATTTGTTTCAGATTCTTTACTTGTAAAAAATATGATTTATTGTGTAAAAAAACTTCATTCATCTATTTTAATGTATCCAGAAGCTTCTTATTCTTTTGATGGAACATGTACTCCTTTACCAACAAGTATAGGAAAATGTATTAAATTATTAAAAATACCAGTAGTAATAATTATTACTGAAGGTGCATTTTTAAGAGATCCTCTTTATAATAATCTACAAATTAGAAAAACAAATGTTTCATGTAAAATGGAGTATGTTTTATCAAAAGAAGATATCAATAAACTTAGTATTGAAGCAATAAATAAAATAATTAATGAAAAATTTTCTTTTGATAATTTTAAAACTCAACAAGAAAAAAATGTTTTAATTACTGAACCTTTTAGAGCGGATCATCTTGAAAGAGTAATTTATAAATGCCCTCATTGTTTAAAAGAAGGATTCATGGTAGGTAAAGGCATTTATTTAACATGCAAAAATTGTTCGTCACAATATGAACTAACTGAAAATGGCTTTTTAAAAGGACAAAATAATGAAGTATTACATATCCCAGATTTATATAAATGGGAAAGAGAATGTGTAAAAAAAGAAATTGAAAATGGTGAATATCATCTTGATGAAGAAGTAGAAATTTTTATAATGAAAAATTATAAATGTGTTTATAAAATTGGTGATGGTAATCTTCACCATGATATTAATGGATTTATTTTAAAAAATGATGAATTCACTTTTAAACAACCTTCTCTTGCCTCTTATAGTTTGTATTCAGACTTTTATTGGTATGAAAAAGGTGATATTATTGCTATAGGTGATAATAATATGGAATATTATTGTTTTCCTAAAAATTCTTATTTAGTAGCTAAAACAAGATTAGCTACAGAAGAAATTTATAAAATGTTAAAGGAGAAATAAGTAATGTTAGAATTTAAATACGATACTCAATTATTAATTGAAGGGAAAAATTTAAGTGAAGAAGCAATAAATAAATATTTTAATGAAAATTTAAAAGGCGATTGTTTACTTGCAGTGGGTGACGATGAGTTAATTAAAATCCATTTCCATACAAATGAACCTTGGAAAGTACTTGAGTATTGTTCTACTTTAGGTGAAATATTTGATATTGTTGTTGAAGACATGGATAGACAATCAAGAGGATTAAAAGGATAAAAAAAACGAAGATTTACTTCGCTTTATTTATATGTTTTTTAATAGCTTGATAAGATTCTTCAGATAAGTCATGCTCAATTTTACACGCATCAATTAAAGCTTGCTCTTTATTAACACCTAAAGCAATTAAAGTTTTAGAAATTGTTTCGTGACGCTCATAAATATGTTGAGCAATATCTAAGCCAGATGAAGTTAAGGTGATAAGTCCTTTATCATCAACAATAATATGACCTTCATCTTTTAACTTTTTCATAGCAATACTAACGCTTGCTTTAGTAAAATTCATATCGTTAGCGATATCAATTGATTTAACTCTTCCATTTTTTATTTGAAGCATTAATATTCTTTCTAAGTAGTCTTCTGCTGATTCATGTAATCTCATAGTAAAAATTCCTTTTTATTTATTATAGTATGTTTTTATTAAAGTAGCAAATTTTAATAATAAATTGTGATTTTTCTTGACTAATCTTCTATTTTAATTATATTATTATATAGCAGTTGCGGCCTTGGCGGAACTGGTAGACGCGTACGTTTGAGGGGCGTATGATTAACTTCGTGTGAGTTCAAGTCTCATAGGCCGCACCATTATATTTATTGAGCCTATTTCAAGGCTTTTTTTATTTCTTTTGGTTAAAATGGTGGCTATAATATACTTTTATTTACTATCCATTTCTTTGAAAAATCCGTTCATTAAAGTGTTCATTGCATTCTTTTTTTCCTCAGTGTCATGGATATAAACTTGCTTTGTTATTTCAGATGATGAATGACCTAATAAATGTTGTATAACATCTACACTTACTCCATATGCATTTAATAATGATGCTGTTGTATGTCTAAAAAGTTAAATGGATTTATTAATTAAATAAAAAAAATAAGTTTTTCTAATTGAAAATTTTTTTAAATAAAGTGATAATAAAATAGAAAAGCGTTATTTGTTACATTTTTCTATTGTGTGGAGAATATAAATGAATATAAATAGAGATTTTTATTTAAACAAATTAATTAAACGAAAAAATAATGGATTAATTAAAGTAATCACAGGAATACGAAGATGTGGAAAATCTTATTTATTAAATAATATTTTTTATGAATATTTAATAAAAAATGGAGTTGATAAAAAACATATTATAAGATTTTCATTTGATTCAGCTGACGATTTATATATGATTGGAGAGAACTTAATTCAAATTGAAAAAGAAAAAAGGGGTGTTGATCCTGAAAAGTTTATTTCATTTATTAATTCTAAAATTGAGGATAATGAAACATATTATTTATTACTTGATGAAATTCAAATGTTAGATTGTTTTGTAGCAGTGCTAAATGGTTATTTATATAAAAATAATTTGGATGTTTATGTAACAGGAAGTAATGCTAAGTTACTATCGAAAGATATTTCTACTGAATTTGCTGGACGTGGAGATGAAATACATATGTATCCTTTAAGTTTTGCGGAATTTATGTCTGTATATAAAGGTGATAAATACATTGGTTTATCTGAATACATGATGTATGGAGGAATTCCTTTAGTTGTATTGAGAGATGATAATAATGATAAAATTAATACTTTACAAAATCTTTTTAACGAAATATATATAAAGGATATTGAAAAAAGAAATAATATTAAGAATATTGGTGAACTTGAAGAACTTTTAAATATACTTTCATCTTCTATAGGATCACTAACAAATCCTGAAAAATTAAAAAATACATTTAAATCAAATAAGAATTCAAAAATAACTTCACAAACAATAAAAAAATATTTATCTTCTTTTGAGGATTCGTTTCTTGTTGAATCATCAAATAGGTATGATGTAAAAGGAAAACTTTATATTGAAACACCAAAAAAATATTATTTTACTGATCTTGGCTTACGTAATGCAAGAATTAATTTTCGTCAATTTGAAGAATCACATTCAATGGAAAATATTATTTATAATGAACTTCGCATGCGTGGATATAATGTTGATGTAGGGCTTATAAATATTGTTGAAAGAAATCAAGAAGGAAAAGTTGTAAGAAAACAATTAGAGGTTGATTTTATATGTAATCTTGGTTCAAAAAGATATTATATTCAATCTGTTTACTCAATACCTGATAAAGAAAAAAGATCTCAAGAAATACGCCCATTTAGAAATATTGATGACTCATTTAAAAAAATAATTATTACAAAAGATATTGTTCCTTCTTTTTATGATGATTATGGAATATTAACAATAAACATTTATGATTTTTTGCTTAACCTTAATAGTTTAGAAATATAAATTGTTTATTTGAATATTAATAGATTAATACAAATAATGAGTAAAAATAGACTAAATATTGGTAAAGAATTTATTAGCATATTATTACCTTTTAAAATTAAATTAAAAGTAAACTACAAAAAAATTTATTTTATGATATTATAAATTTATAGAGGAAATGGTATTAATTAGATATCTTAGAAAGGGGAGATTTTTATTTATAAAAATAAATTGCTTTTAGCAACATTATTACTTTTAAATTTATCTAGTTGTGGTAGTACAATAAATACTTCAACACCAAATGAATTTATTAGTTTATCATCTTTGTATCCATGGATAAATGATATTAAGATAAGTGATATTGCTTATATAACTTCAAAAGAAGATGTTGGAAGTCTTCAACCAAATTTTTTTAATGCATATAACATATATCACATAGCAAAAGAAAAGAATGAAATTAACAATATATTATATAAAGTAAAAGACTTAACTGTAAAAAAAGAAGACAATCCTCATTGGGCTGGTGGATCACGTTATGAATTAACATTTAAATTAAATAATGGAAATGGATATACATTAACATCATATTTTAATGGCTTTTCCACTAAAGATGGCTATTATGTTTATGATAGTAATAGATTGCCATCTTGCTCAATGTACTATGGAAGACAATTTGTATGGTATTCAGTAAGTGATTTTAAGTTATATTTAAATAACGATGAAATTAGTGATATTACTTCAGGCACTATTCAATCATTTTTATATAATATTGTATATACAATTGAAGAAATAAATGAAGTAAAACAAGATGAAAATTTAAAAGGCTATGTTTTAAAAAGTGATGAAGGAATAGAAATTGAACTTATTTCTAATAAAGTATTTAATGTAATAATGAATAATACAAATTATGTTTGTACAATTCAAAATGAAAAAGAATTTACAAACTTAATTAATAATAACTAATGAAGTAATATTTATGTTTTACTTCTTTTTAACTTAAAAATAGGCTCTTTAAAAATTAAAGGACCAAATTAAATATAAATTTATATAAAAATGTATTTGATATAAAAATAATGTATTTTAGGATAAGTTTTAAATATAAATATGAAAAGGAGCTTAAAATGAAGAATCATTATATTCCACAATTTATAATTAAAAAATTTTCTAAAGCAATTAATGTTTTTAATTTAAAAAATGGAAATATTAGAGAAAATAGACCTTCTTTTAAAGTTTTTTATGAAAAAGGAATCTATGATGACGAAGTTGAAAAGACACTAAATTTCAACATTGAAACACCATTTAGTAAATTGCTAGATGATAAGTTGTTAACATCTGAATCATCTATTACTATTACTAGGGAAGAATTGCTTTTAATAAAACGATATATGTTGGTTTCTAGTATTAGAGCACAAGGAGAAGAACATTTTAGAGAGTTTTTAATTAGATTCAAAAGAAATACTGACATATTTTATTCATTTAATCAGAGATTTGTAAAATCAACATTGCCTTATACTGAAGAGACAACTTTATCTAATAGAGAATTGTTAAATAACGCACTTTTAGCTTTTAGCAAAGCAGAATTTATTGTCATTCCAGGTAGTAAAAATGTTGAACATATTCGTGATAATGTTTCTATTTATGATTTTTCTTTAGATGATGAAGATATGAAAATAATTGCAACTTTAAATAATGGTCAAAGACGTTATATAAGAACTGATGAAGCATTAAAACGCTATATAACTAGAAAATTTGAATATGAGAAAGAATAATTGATAAAAATGAATTATTCAATACAAGATATTTCTAAAAAAACAGGTTTAACTATTTCTACTCTTCGCTACTATGATAAAGAAGGTCTTTTCCCAAATTTAGAAAGAAAAGAATCAAATTATCGTGTGTTTACAGAATTAGAATTGGAAACCTTAAAAATTATTGCTTGTTTTAAAAAAGCCGGTCTTTCTATTCATGAAATTAGAAAATATATGGAACTTATTAAAAAAGGGGATGTTACTTTAAAAGAAAGATTAGATATTATGGTTCATCAAAAAGAAGCATTAGAAAAGCAAAAAAAGAAATTGAAGAAAGTATTTCCTGTGTAGAATGGAAAATTTCTTATTATGAACAAGCACTTCAAGATGGAACAGAAAAATATGTCCATGAAAAATTTTTGAAAGAAAAGGGGCTAAATGAAAAAAGTAATTATTAGTGCTTCTCTAAGAAAAGATGGAAATTCGGATTTATTATGTAAGGCTTTTGAAAAAGAAATGTTAATTATTTAAAAAAAGCATATGAAATGGGTAAAAATTGTTGAGGAGAAAAAAGAAATGAAAAATTTTATATATCATACACCAACCAAGTTAATTTTTGGTAAAGATTCAATTTTAAAACTTCCAGAAGTTTTAAAACCATTAGGAAATAAAGTTTTATTAACTTATGGAGGAGGAAGTATTAAAAAAATTGGTCTTTATGACAAAGTGAAAGAACTTTTAAAAGATTTTGAAGTTTATGAATTAGCAGGAATTGAACCAAATCCAAAATATAATCCAAGTGTTTTAGAAGGCGTGAAACTTTGTAAAGAACATCATATTGATATGGTTTTATCTGTAGGAGGAGGAAGTGTATTAGATTGCTCAAAAGCAATTTGTGCAGGTGCTTTATATGAAGGTGATCCTTGGGATTTAATTAGTTATAAAGTTAAAGCAAAAAAGGCTTTACCTTTAGTGGATATTTTAACTCTTGCAGCTACTGGATCTGAATATGATGCAGGATGTGTTATTTCTAGAACAGAAACAAATGACAAAATTGGTTATATTGATGAATTGTTATTCCCAGTTGCTTCAATTTTAGATCCTACTTATACTTTTAGTGTTTCTAAAAAACAAACTGCCGCGGGAACTGCTGATGCAATAAATCACGTAATTGAACAATATTTTTGTGAAGAAACCTCTTTATTAACTGATGGAATGTGTGAAGCAACAATTATAAGTTTAATGGAGAATGTTAAATTGGCATTAGCTAATCCAAATGACTATCAAGCAAGAAGTGAATTAATGATTGATTGTTCGTTAGCTTGTAATGGTATTTTAGCACTAGGTAATAGTAAATCAGGTTGGCCTTGCCATGGAATTGAACATGCTTTAAGTGGTTATTATGATATTACTCATGGTGAAGGACTTGCTATTATTACTCCTAGATGGATGAAACATATTTTAAATGATAAAACATTACATCGTTTTGTTAAATATGGTACACATATTTTCCATATTGATGAAAAATTACCTCCATATGAAATTGCTTCTTTAGCAATCCAAAAAACATATGATTTCTTTTCCTCAATTAATATTCCAATGCATTTAAAAGATGTTGGTATAGATGAAACGCGTTTACAAGAAATGGCTCATCATATTGCAATTAATGAAGGATTAGAAAATGCTTGGGCTCCTTTAAGTGAAGAAGATATCTTAGCCATTTTAAAAGAATCATTATAAACAGTATTATTTTAAATGTTTAAAAAATTATTCTATTTATTTTTAGATGTGATATAATACTTTATATCCTATTAGGAGGCGTTTATGGAAGAATTAAAAAATAAAATGGTTAAAGTGCAAGTTGGCGATTGCTCAATTGGTATAACAAAAGGATATGGTTATACAAATAAAGAAAATAAACATAGATATACTTATAATGAAGTTTATTATGTTGAAGATGGTAAAGTATCTAGAAAATATACTAATGAAAAAGGTGATTTCTATTATACTATTGATTTAATTGATGTCGTTGTAGAAACTTTCAGAATGAAAGATGGCACAATGGGTTCAAAAACTTATCCTTTAGAAGAAGTACCATATTTAGCAAAAGATGCTGATCATGTTGATGAAGAAGTTTTAAAAAATTTCTTATCATTCAAATTGCATAGATAGTTATTATTAATTAAAAATATGAATCGTGGTTAATTTTAATCACGATTTTTTAGTATTGATTTTTTTATTAATATATAAGAAAATTTAATTAATGGTGGTATTTAATATGACAAAAAAACAATTTAAACAATTTTTATTAATGGGAAGAGGTGAATGCTATTTATTAGCTAAAGATAATCATAATGAATATAAAGATATTATTTTATGGGCTTGTACACATAAAATATTTTATGACACTTATAATGATGATTATAATGCTAGTTATCTTTACCAATTTATTAAATTATATGATCAAAATGAATTTTATAATCGAATTGTAACTTGTTATAAAAAAACAAAATATGGTGAAAAGTTTAATTATTTATCTTGGTTATTAATTTGCTTTTATCAAGATGGGAAAAAAGAAGCTAGAGAATTATTAATGGATAATTTTTTAAAAATATATTATTTGATAGCAAAAAATAAATCTGATGCTAATAGTTTATCTTCATTTGATGAATTAGCTACAATACTTGCCTACGATAAAAAATCATACTTAGGATTAGAAATAATCATTGATTCATTAAGAAAACATGATAAAAATTTTTCTATTGATAAGTATGAAACAATTACTAAAAGAAAATATTTAAAAATTAAAGAAAATGAAATAGTTAATTCAAAAATAGTAACTGAAGAAGAAATTATTGACTTATTTAATAAATATCAAAAAGAAAAAAAAGCAATTTATTTACAAAAAATTTTATATGGAAATTATAAATTAGATGTTTCAAAAATTATTGATGTTAGTGAATTGATTTTTGATATTAATGAAGTAGAAAATGATGCTTTATATTATATTTTTCAGTTATTTTACACAATAAAAAATAATAAAGTTAAAAAATGGGCTAGACAAAATATTAATGATAATAATTTTCAAGCATTATTACCAATTATTATTAGAAATTATAAAGACGAAGATGAAAATTTAATTTTACATTATTTAAGAAAATATCATTATAGTTTTTATAATGAAGATGATAATCATTTAGCAATTGAAACAATTTGCAAACAAAAAAAGATTGCAAAAAGTATTATTTACTATGCTTATAATCATTGCTATTGTTCTTTTTGTAGAATAAATCTATTTTTATTAATGAAAAAAAGAAATATTTTATTAGAAGATATGAAAAAAGCTCATAAATATGATGCTCTTGAAGAAATAAAAAAAATTAATTTATAAAATAGTATTTTATATGAATCAAAAAAGGAGAGTTATGGATAAAACATTAAAAATAACAGGATTTGGTAAATTATTTGTTAGACCGGATACAACTATTATTAAAATTGATCTTACTAATAAGGATGCTTCTTATGAAATCGTTTTAAAAAAAGCAAATGATAATCTAAAAATTATTAAAGAAAATTTATTAAATTTAAATATAAAAGAAAATCAAATTAAAACTTCTTATTTTAAAGTTGATATTGATAATGAATCATATCGAGATAATGAAGGTAATTATCAAACAAGATTTGTTGGTTATAAATCATATCAAACGATTAAAGTTACATTTAAAAATAACAATAAATTATTAGGTGATATTTTATATATTCTTTCTAAGACTAGTCTTAACCCAACTTTTAGTATTGAATATATAATAAAAAATCAAGATAGAATCAAAAATAAATTATTAACTAATGCTATTTTTGATGCAAATAAAAAAGCAAATGAAATTGCTAAAAATTTAAATATAGAAATAAATGAAATTGTTAATGTTGATTATAGTTTTTCTAATCAAAATTTTTCATTGCCCTTGATGGAAAATCAATGCTTAAAAGCAGTTTCAACAAAAGAAAATTATAATTTTGATTTAAATCCGGACGATATTGAAGTAGAAGAAAACATCACCATTATTTTCTCTATAAAATAAACATTAAAACGTTGAAAATTAATTCTTTTTTAGTATATTATTTATTTGGAAATATTTAAAAAAATATTTTTAATGCGAGTGTTATATATGTTAAAAAAAGAGAATTATAATAAGAAAAAAGAAGAAATTATGAAAACTTGCTTTGATACTTTTTGTAAATATGGATTAGCAGAAACTAGTGTTAATCGTTTAGCGGAAGCATGTAAAATGTCAAGAGGTAATTTTTATAATTATTTTAAAAATTTAGATGATTTGATTATTCAATCAACTAGTTTTTGTATGACTAAAGTTGATGAAGAAGTTTTAAAAAAGGCGCCAACATGTCCAGAAGAAATTGATGAATTTTTAGATAAGATTCCAACTTGGGCTTGCAAAAAATATGGTAAAAAATATCGAACAATGTATCAAATATATACTCACCCAAAATATTATAAAGAAGGCAAAAAGTTTTATGAAGAGGCAAATAAACGTTATCAAAAGTACGCTGAAGAACTCGAACCTACTTTAAAAATGCCAAGTGAAATTATTGCACCTTTAATTTTTATTTTTGCTGTAGCAATAACTAATTATTCTTTATTTGAAGATAATTTTTATCTAGAAACTCAAATGAAAATATTAAATGATGGAATTAAAGTTTATTATCAAAATCATCATGTTTTATAATATTTTTTATGACAAAAAAAATGCCCTTAACTAAAAATAATAATCCATATATTGTTAAATGAATTTTAATGCTATTTTCTAAATTGATAAAAAGACTAACAGCAAAAATAATATGAATAACTATTAAACAAATATTTATTATGTAAGTAATGATATTTGTTTTTTTTCTAAAAACTTCTATTATGATTTCACCTGTTTCAATAAGAGAATATATACCCATTAATAAAGCAATAATGTCCATTTGTTTATTATTAAAAACAAAAAGCAAAACAATAATTGATAAGGTTAATATTATTTCACTAAAGAAAGTAATTTTAATTATTTTATCAGTACTTTTATATAAACATAAGATTTGAATAATAATTTTAAAAACTAATCCAGCAATTAAAGCGTATGGTAAGATTTTTAAAATAAATGAAGGAAATATCAAAAATATTAAACCAATAATTAACATTAAAAAACTAAAAATAATATTACTATAAACAATTGATTTAAATTTCTTTTTTTCTTCGTGAGTAATCATATATTCATTTTACAATAATATTTATAAATATACTATGAAATTAATTAACAATAATTTAATATATATTTTATAAGGAATTTTTCTAAATGAAATTTATAAGTAAAGAATTAATTGTTGATGAAGTAAGTAAACTTTGCATCGAAGCTTGCACTTACATAGATAAAGAAGTTTTAAATAAAATAAAACTATGTTGTGAAAAAGAAGTAGGTCTTTCTAAAAATATTCTTGAACAAATTATTGAAAATGATATTTTGGCTGCTGAAGAAAATATTCCTATGTGTCAAGATACTGGTGTAGTTGTGGCGTTTGTTGAACTTGGAAATGAAGTTTTTATTGATGGAGATTTAACTGAATTAATTTCTTTGGGTGTAAAAAAAGGATATACTGAAGGTTATTTAAGAAAATCAATGGTAAGTAACCCTTTAAAAAGAGTTAATACTAAAGATAATACTCCAGCCATTGTTCACATCAAAACGACTTTGGGTGATAAATTAAAAATTACTATTTGTCCTAAAGGGGCTGGATCAGAAAATATGTCACAAGTTAAAATGCTTTCACCAAGTGAAGGAATTTTAGGAATTAAAAAATTTGTTATTGATGTGATTAAAAATGCCTCAGGAAGAGCATGTCCCCCTTTAATAGTAGGCGTAGGTATTGGTGGGGATTTAGAAAAATCTTGCTTAATCGCTAAAGAAGCTTTACTTAGAGATATTAATGATGAATCAAGTGATGAAATGGCTAATAAATTAGAAAAAGAATTATTAAAAGAAATTAATGATTTAAATATAGGACCGATGGGATTAAAAGGAAAAACTACCGCTTTAGCAGTTAAGGTTAATTTATTTCCATGTCATATTGCTTCTTTACCAGTATGTGTTAATTTAATGTGTCATGCTTCTAGACATAAAGAGGTCATCTTATGAAAATAAAATATCCTGAAGAAAAAGAAAAATTATTGCTTTTAAAAGCTGGTGATGTAGTTGAATTTACAGGAACTATTTATACCGCTAGAGATGCAGCTCATCAAAGAATTGAAGAATATCTTAATAATAAAAAAACATTACCTTTTTGTTTAAATAATAGTTTTATTTATTATGCAGGACCAACACCAACAAAACCTCATCAAATTATTGGTGCAATTGGACCTACAACTTCTTCAAGAATGGATAAATATGCTTATTTAATGAAAAAACTAAATGTTATTGCTACGATTGGAAAAGGACCAAGAAGTAAAGATTGTTATCAATATTATGTAGATAATCATATCTTATATTTTGTAACGACTGGAGGATGTGGAGCTTTACTTTCTAAAGCAGTTAAAGAATGTGAAGAAATTGCCTTTTTAGATTTAGGACCAGAATCAATAAAAAAATTAAAAGTTGAAAACTTTAAAATGATTGTGGCCATTGATTATAATGGAAATAATGTGTTTGAGGAGTAAATATGGATATCAAAGAAGAAGCGTTAAAATTACATAAAGAAAATAAAGGGAAATTAGAAATAAAATCAAAAGTTTCAATTAAAAATCAAAATGATTTGTCTTTAGCTTATACTCCAGGAGTAGCGTATGTTTGTAAAGAAATTCAAAAAAATCAAAATGAAATTTATGATTATACTTCTAAACAAAATATGGTAGCAGTTATTACTGATGGATCAGCAGTTTTAGGTCTTGGTAATATCGGACCTTATGCAGCTTTACCAGTTATGGAAGGAAAATCAATTTTATTAAAAGAATTGGCAGGGGTTGATTCTTTTCCATTATGTTTAGCCACACAAGATGAAGAAGAAATTATTAAAACTTGCAAATATCTTGAGCCTTCACTTGGAGCAATTAATCTTGAAGATATTTCAGCACCTAGATGTGTTCATATTGAAAGAAAACTTAATGAAGTAATGAATATTCCTGTTTTTCATGATGATCAACATGGAACTGCAATTATCGTTGCTGCAGCTTTTATTAATGTTCAAAGATTAACTAAAAGAGATTTATCCAAAATGAGAGTGGTAATTTCTGGAACTGGGGCTGCTGGATCAATGGTAGCAAAAATGTTAAAAAAGATTGGTGTTGGAGAAATTAATGCTTATAACATTACAGGTGTTATTGATAAAAATAAATACGACACATATGATTTTTTAATTAAAGAATTAATTGATGAGGGAGTATATTCTACGCCAATTAAACATGATAATACTTTAGCTTCTTTACTTGTTGATGCTGATGCTTTTATTGGTGTCAGTGCCGCTAATTTAGTAAATAAAGAAATGGTCAAATCTATGCATAAAGATCCAATTATTTTTGCAATGGCTAATCCTACTCCGGAAATATCTTATATAGAAGCTAAACAAGCAGGTGGATATATTGTTGGCTCTGGAAGATCAGATTATCCAAATCAAATCAATAATGTTTTAGCATTTCCAGGAATTTTTAAAGGAGCATTAGCAATAAGAGCATCTAAAATTAATGAAGAAATGAAACTTGCTGCTTCTAAAGCAATTGCTTATGTTATTAAAGATGAAGAATTATCACCAGATTATATAGTTCCTTCTCCTTTTAATCCAAGAGTGGTTAAAGAAGTTAGTGAAGCAGTTAAAAAAGCGGCAATTGATACAAAAGTAAATAAAATTTAATTTTAACCAATAAATACTTTTCTAATTTTGTATTAAATATATAGGGAGAAAAAATGGAAGAAATAAATTTACTTATTAAAGAGTTTAAAAATAACAATCATTCTAATTTTGAAAAATTTTATAACTTGACTAGTAAACAAGTTTATTTTACTTCGCTAAACATTCTAAAAAATCATGTTCTAGCGGAAGAAATTACTCAAGATGTTTATGTGAAATTTTTAAGTGAAATTTCTTCTTTTAAGGAATATTATAATGTTTTTTCTTACCTAACGACAATTAGTCGAAATTTAAGTATTAATGTTTATAATAAAAATAAAAAAATAATTAATGATGAAGAAATAATTAATTTTGCTAAATATGATGATTCGACAATTGATGATTTGAATGCCCAAGAAATTTTATCTTTAATTGAAGAAACTAGTTCAAGAGAAATTGTGGTTTATCATGTTATTTTTGAATACACATTTCTACAAATTAGTAAAATCATGAAAGTTCCATTAGGGACAATTTTATGGAAATATAATAAAACAATGAAATACTTAAAAGAAAGGATAAAATTATGAATGAAATTAAAAACAAATTAAAATTAGATTATTCTAAAATTAACTCACCATCGTATAATCCTCAAATTCTTAATAAAGTTGAATTTGTTGAACAAAAAAATCATAAATTTTTAAAATTTTCTTTAGTGTTTACTGCTTTAGCGGCTTGTGTTTTAACTTGTGTATTTGTTTTTAAAAATGATAAATCAAATGTTATTGAGACAATAAATCAAAATCTTAGTTATGAAGTAATTATGTTAGCTAATACTCTTGATCATAAAATGCAAAATTTAAGAATGAAAAAACAAACTAATAATAATGAAGAAGAATTTGCTCAAGAAATTCATAAATATTTAATGACTGGAGAAATGCTTTTTAATAAAGAGAATATTAAATTCACTACATATAATAGTGATAAAGAAAATTATAAATATAAAATTGTTTCTTCCTATCATGATTTTACTAGTTTCACTAATGAATATGTTTTTTATTATAATGAAAATACAATTAATAATAATTATTTTAATATTGAAGGAATAATTATCTTTGATGAACAAGAATATAAAGTGTTAGGTAATAAAAAAATTGAAGAAAAAAAAGAACTCGAAACAGAATTAAAAATATTTATTAGTGATACTGAATATACTGAAATATCACAAGAAAGTAAAATTAATGAAAATGAATATGAATATAAGTTTTATAAAGATAATGAATTAATTAAAGAAATATCTTTAGAAAATAAAATTGAAAATAACAAAAAAGAACTAGAAATTGAAATTGTTGAAAATAATATAGAAAAACAATTCGAATTTGAATTTAAAAATAATTTAATTGAATGTGAATTTGAGTTTAATGATGAAGAAATTAAATTAGAAATAACAATTGAACAAGAATACTATTTATATAAATTTTTAGGACAAGAAGAAAAAATAATAAAAATTTCAAAAAATACCAATAAAATCATTAACTAAATTGTCTTAAGGTTAAGGAGGCACAAAATTATGAAAAAATTTATTATTTTAGGAGGATTACTAGGAGGATTATTATTTAGTTGTAATAATCAAACAATTAATAAAGAAAATACTTTAATAAAGGAAAATGCAAATTTTAAAAATATGTATAACTATTCCGCTATAAGTGGTATTTCTTTATTAAGTCAAAAAACAAATAAACACAAACGCTTTTTAAATGAAGAAGAACAAAATAAAATTATTGAAAATTTAAAACTTGTTGAGAATTGGTTATCTGAATCACGTTTTGAATTTTTAGATTCTGATAAGGAAGAATACACAGTTAAATATCAAATTGATACTTCTTTTCTCAATGAAAAAAATGTTTATACATTTTACTATAATGAAACTTTAAAAGAGGAAGAAGAATATTTTATTGAAGGAATTGTTGAATTTAACAATGAAATATATTCAATGTATGGAAAAAAAGAAATTGAAGAAGATGAACAAGAAATAGAATTTAAAATTTCTTTAAATGAAAATACTTATGTTGTTCTTGAACAAGAAATAGAAAATAATGAACAAGAATATTCTTATAAATATTATGAAAATAATAAGAAAATCTATCAAACTGAATTAGAATTTGAAGATAATGAAATTACTTTTAAAGAAAATAGTAGTGAGAGCAAGAAAAAATATTCATTTAAATTTATTAATGATCATCAAGTAAAAGCGAAAATAAAAATTAATGAAGAAACATTTTATTTACTAATTAATATTGAATTAAATGAACTTAATGAAAAAGTTTACACTATTATAGATAATGAAAGCAACAAATAAGTTGCTTTCTTTTTTTTTAATTATTAAAATGAATTTATGGAAAATATTAATCAAAATTATCTTAAAAATCATATTTTACAAAATATTCAAATTAGAACATATTCTTGTATTGATTCAACAAATAATGAAGCAAAACGTAACTTGGATTTAAATCCTTGTTTATTTGTTGCAGAGGAACAAACAAATGGAAGGGGAAGAAAAGGAAGAAGTTTTTATTCACCTAGAGATAAAGGAATTTATATGACTTTACTTTTAGAAAATAATGATGATCTTAACGATATTGTAAAAATTACTTCTTATGCTTCTTTATGTGTAGTAAAAGCAATAAAAAAATTAACAAATATCCAAACAGATATTAAATGGGTAAATGATATTTATTATCAAGATAAAAAAATATGTGGAATTTTAATTGAAAGAGTTTTATTAAATGATAAAGCTTATTTAATTATTGGAATTGGACTTAATTTATATCCATTTTCTGTAAGTGAAGATTTAACAAATATAGTTGGTTTTTTGAATTTTAAAGATGACATTAGAAATCAATTAATTGTTGAAATTATAAATAATTTGTTATTATTTTCTCAAAATAAAAATTCTTATATTGATGAATATAAAAAATATTCTTTATTATTAAATAAAGAAATTAATTATTATATAAATGATGAAGCCTACCACGGGAAAGTTATTGATATTGATAATGATGCTCATTTAATTGTTTTAAATGGTAATAAAATTGATAGTTTATCTAGTGGTGAGGTTACTGTTAGATTAAAAAAAGACTAAAATATTAATAATTAACAAAATTAAAATAAGATTTGACAAAAAAATATTTAGTTTTTATAATGTGGGTGTAAGCGATTACATCATTTATGGTGTTTTTGCTATTTATTTTTTAAAAAAATGGAAACGATTCCAAGAAAGGATTAACATGTCAAGTATCTCTTTAAGACATATTTATAAAGTTTACCCAAAAAAAGAAAAACAAAAGTTTAAATTATTTAGAAAGAAGAATGAAAATTCTAATGATGAAGAAGTTTTAGCGGTTGATGATTTCAATATGGAAATTGAAGATGGTGAATTTGTCGTTTTTGTTGGGCCATCTGGATGTGGAAAATCTACAACCTTACGAATGATTGCAGGTTTAGAAACCATTTCTGGTGGTGAACTATATATTGATGGAAAATTAATGAATAATGTTGAACCAATGCATAGAGATATTGCAATGGTTTTTCAAAATTATGCATTATATCCACATATGACTGCTTATGATAACATTGCATTTGGATTAAAAATGCGTAAAATTGAAGAAGAAGTTACTGATGAAAATGGTAATAAAAAAGTTATTTTTCGCAATTTAACTAAAGAAGAAATCGATTCAAAAGTTAAAGAGGCATCAGCTTTATTGGGAATAGATGAATTATTATATCGTAAACCTTCTCAAATGTCTGGGGGTCAAAGACAAAGAATTGCTCTTGGTAGAGCTTTAGTTAGAAAGCCAAAAGTCTTTTTGTTAGATGAACCTTTATCTAATTTGGATGCTAAATTAAGAACGACTATGAGAAGTGAAATTGTTAAACTTCATCAAAAAATAAAAACAACTTTTATTTATGTTACTCATGACCAAGTGGAAGCTATGACAATGGGAACAAGAATTGTAGTTATGAAAAAAGGTGTTGTTCAACAAATTGATACTCCTACAAATTTATTTGATTATCCAAATAATTTATTTGTTGCATCTTTTATTGGAACCCCTCAAATGAATATTTTTAATGTAAATATCAAAAAGAATAATAATAATTTACTAGTTAAATTTGTAAATGGACAAGAATTATCTTTTGATTTAAATAACTTAAGAAAGATTGAAGATTCTTATTTAGATGGAAATGAACATAATATATTTTTAGGTATTAGAGGTGAACATTTAAAATTTGCTAATAGTGGATTAAAAGTAAAAGCAAATATTGTTGAAGTACTAGGTAGTTCTACACATGTTTTTGTTAAATTAGAAAAAGAAAATAATGATTATATTGTCTGTGTAAATGATCGTGTTGATATAGTTCCACACGATGAATTGTTTTTAGAGTTTGATGAAAAGAAAGTTCATATGTTTGATAAACAATCAACTTTATCTATTATGAAACGATGGGGTGAATAAAATGATTTTAAGTATTGGTGAAATCTTAGTTGATATGATTGGCGAAGAAAAAGATGGATGTTTTTCTTACCAAAGAAAAGCAGGTGGAGCACCTTTTAATGTTAGTTGTGCAATTAAGAAATTTGGTGGTCATTCTGCTTTTGTTGGAAATGTTGGAAATGATATTATTGGTAATTTTTTAATTAATTTTGCAAACAAACAAAATCTTGATGAACTATTTATTAAGCAAGATAAAAAACATAATACAACTTTAGCTTTTGTTGATATTGATGATACTGGTGAAAGAACTTTTTGTTTTTATAGAAAAAATACTGCGGATTATCATTTACCAAAATTAACAAACAAATTATTAATGAAAGCAAATATTATTCATATTGGTTCATTAATGATTTCTGAAAAAAATGGTTTTATATATGCATGTAATTTAATTGAAAAGGCAAAAAAATTAAATAAATTAATTAGTTTTGATGTTAATTATAGAACCGACATTTTTTCTAATAAAGAAGAAGCAATTTCTAGATATAAAATGATATTAGAACAAGCAGATATTATTAAATTATCTGAAGATGAAGTAGAAGTTTTTTCACAAGAATATGTTAATAATTTAGCAAAAGATAAATTAGTATGTATTTCTTTAGGTGGTAAAGGAAGCAAATACATGTTTAAAGATATTACAAATAATATTAGTTCAATAAGAGTTTCACCTATTGATACAACTGGTGCAGGTGATGCTTTTTATGCAGGAGTTTTATCTAATTTAGATAATTATTCAAAAAAAGAATGGAATAAAGAATTATTAGATAAAGCATTTAGATTTGGAAATATTTGTGGAGCATTGAATACTTTAGGAAAAGGTGCTATCGATAATTTACCAACATTAGATGAGATTAATAAGTATTTATAGGAGTCAAAGATGAAAAAAGAATTATTATTTTTACTTTTAAGTTTTATTTCTCTTTCAGGTAATCAACATTTTGTTAAAGCTAATGATAATTATAGTAGCGATGGTGATAGTTTTGTTTTAAAAGATAAAGAATATAATGTTGAAGAAAGTTTTTGTTATACTGTGACAGTAAATTTTTCTTCAGGCCAAGCAGCAGGTCTTGTTTTTGGTGCTAAAGAAGATAATTATTATTGGGTTTTTAATATAGATAGATATGAAAATCAAGTGAAATTACTTTATTTTTATAAAGATGAAGAAACAATAAAAGCAAATGTTATTTATTCTGATTACTATATTGGAAACGATAAAATGACTAATGAAGAAAAAGAATTAGTTAATCCAAAAGTAAAAGAAATAGATAAAGTTCAATTAAAAGTAATTATTTCAAGCGAAAATGATGGAATTCATGCTGAATTTTATTCTGATAATATTAAAAGATTTGGTGTTGATAATGATATCATTTTAAATGATGATTATCAAGGTGGGTATATTGGATATAATATGTTTAATTCAAATGTTTATTTTACTAACGTTGAATATGGACATACAGATTATTCTTATTACACTGAGTTATATCGTCAACAATATCATTTTTCTCAATATGCCCATTGGAATAACGATCCAAATGGTCTTGTATATTATGAAGGATATTATCATGTATACTACCAAACACATCCATTTTCAAAAGGATGGAGTGATATGTATTGGGGACATGCAAGAAGTAAAGATTTAATTAATTGGGAGTTATTACCAATATGTTTATTTCCAGAAACTGAAACAGAATTTGGTTTAGGAAATGGATATATGTGGTCTGGTTCAGCAATGGTATATCATAAAGGAATCAATAGTGAAATTGATAGTTGGTTTACAAAAGATTCAGGGTTACTTGCATTCTATACTCGAGATGGTGCTAGACAAGATCAAGTTATTATGTCAAGCGATGATAGTGGAATGACTTGGACAAAAAGAAAAAAAATTAGTCAAGATTTGGTTGGCGTTAGTGATAGAAAAATTGATTGCCGAGATCCTAAAGTTTTCCCAGTATTAAAAAATGGTGATAAAGTAACCTTGTGGGGTATGACTTTATCAAATATGAATGATAATAAATATTATGTTTTAAAATCAGAAAACTTATTAGATTGGTCATATGCTGGAACTTATAATATATTTAGACCAGAATGTATAGACGTATTTAATTTAATTGCTGATGATAATACATCACATACAGTATTTACTTTTGAAGGAAGAGAATATATTATTGGCTCAATTAGTTATGATTCAATAAATGGTTTAATTATTTTTAAAGATTTAAATGGTAGAGATTTATCAACTTTCTCTAATATTGATGAAATTCCTTCTCAAACAATGGATTATGGTCCTGATTCATATGCAACTCAATCATTTTTTATTGATGATGAAGAAAGTGAATATTTCGGAAAAGTTATTTCTATGAGTTGGTTTAGTGGTGTTCCTGGTGGAGCAAAATCAGTTGATAGCATTCTTTTTAGTAATGTTAGAGAACCATGGAATGGTGGAGGATTAACAATTCCTGTTGAATATGGCTTAATAAAAGATAATAGTAATTATCATTTAACTGAAACTCCAATTACGAAAAATAATAACAACTTAATTAAAAATAAAATTGAATTATCATCTGAAGAAAATATTTTAGCAAATGTTGATACTCATTTATTAGAAATTGATGCAAAATTTAATGTTCAGGATATGTATTTTAGAATAAATATGTCTGATGAAGAATATTTAGAAATAGGTTATTCATCTTCAGATGGTTATTATGTTGATAGAACAAACACATCATCGGCTGGTATTAATTTTACATATGATGGAAAAGATAATTACCATATGAAATATTCTACTGGTCCAATTTCACAAAATGAATTAACTTTTTATATCCTTTCTGACAATGGAGGGGTTGAAGTGTTTTGTGATAATTTCCGTTACTCATTTTATGTTTTAACATTATCATATCCTTACTCAACTGAAGCAATGTTGTCAGTTAATGAATATAAAACATTAGAAGTTTATCAAATTCAAAGCGTGTGGAGAAAAAATAATAACTCAAATGAAGGATTGATATATTCAAATTATGATTCACTTGAATTAGATTTATCTTTATCTAAAGAAAAACAACTTATTGCATATTCTACTTTAAATGGAGAAGTTGATTTTGATGTATTAGAAGGTAACGATGTTATTTCTTTAACAAAATTAAAACCAAACACATATAAAGTCAATTCATTAAAGCAAGGAAAAGCATTAATAAGATTATCTTTAAAAGAAGCTGAAAAAGAAATATCTGTTAACGTTCATGGAGGGGTTAATAATAGTGATATTGAATTTAAAAAAGTAATTTCTGGAAATTGGTATCAAACAAATGATGGAATAGTTGGTGAACAACAATCAGGAGATGGCTTTTTATTATCAGATACTTCATTAAATAATTTTTATTACCATAGTAATATATCTTTAGGTAATGGTGCGGCTGCAGCTCTTGTATTTAGAGCTAAATTAGATATGTCTCAATATTTAATTGCAAATTATGATAATAATTCAAAAATAGTTAAATTATGGTCAAATGTTAGAGAAATAGCTAGAGCAAATGTTGGAGATATTAATATTAATGATATTGATTTTTATGTAAAAGCAAATCAAAAAAATATTAAAGTATATTTAAACAATGTCCTAGTTATTGATGCTTCTTTAAATGATGATGAACCATTAGATGGCTATTTAGGATTAAATGTATGCGCAACAAGAAGTGTATTTAAAGAAATTACAATTCAACAAGAAAATTATGAATATTTAAGTAACAATTTAGAAATAACAAGTATTTCATCTCAATATATTAAAAATATTTATAATGTCACATTAAATAATATAATTGTTGATAAAGAGTTTTATAAAAATGAAAATCGAGTAATTACTATTAATGAAAATTATTTTAAAACTTTAACAAAAATTGGTGTTTATAAATTTAAAATTGTTGGTGAAAAAACGACATTTGAAATCAATGTTAATGTTAAAAATTTACCACAAGTAAGTTTTACTGATTTAGAAATTGATGATAAATGTAATCTGAATTTATTTATTGGAAATTTAGAAATCAATCATATTTCTATTAATGGAAATGAAATTGATTCTTATTCTATAAATAATAATTATTTAACAATTAGTTATGAATATTTAACAAAAATTGAAAATGAAGTTAAAATTAACGATCAAAAATTTATTGTTACAGTTAATAAAAGAAAAACAGAATTAAATCTTAAAAAAGATAATACTTTAGTTATTGTTTTATCTTCTATAAGTGGATTAGTACTAATTTGTGGAGTTATATTAACTGTTTTATTAGTAAGGAGAAAAAAGCATGTCAACAACAATTAAAGATGTAGCTCTTGAAGCTGGTGTTGGCGTGGGTACTGTTTCAAGAGTAATTAATGACACAGGAAGTGTTAATCCAAAAACAAAAAAAATAGTTGAAGATGCAATAAAAAAACTAAACTATGTTCCTAGTTCTATTGGTGTAAGATTAAGAACTAATAAAACAAAAACAATTGCTTTATTAATTCCTGTCATAACTGATTTGTTCTTTACTAAATTAGTTCAATATGTTGAACAAGAATTAGATAAATATAATTATTCATTAATTGTTGTTTCTTCTCAGCAAAGAATATCTAAAGAATTAGAAATAATTGATAAATTAAAAAGAAAAGAAGTTGATGGTGCACTTATTGTTACTCACTATCAACATGATGAAAGTGATTTAGAAAATTGTAATATTGTTTCTATTGATAGACACCTAGGAAATAGTATTCCTTATGTAACATCAAGCAATTATGAATCTAGCAAAAAAGCTATTGAGTATTTAATAGCTAGAGGTTGTAAAAAAATTGGTTTTATTGGATCAAAGCCTCTTGTTGAATCAGAAGTTTCTTTAAGGGAAAAAGCTTATGATGAAATAATTCAGAAGTACAATTTGAATTCTTATAAAGTTAATGAAGTTATTAATCATGGTGAAGAAAATAAAATTGTAGATGATTTCTTTGACAAATATAAAGAAATTGATGGCTTGTTTGTTTCTGGTTTTACTTTATCACAAACGGTCTATAAAAAAATTCAACAATTGCATATAGATTTACCTAATCAATTACAATTAATTTCTTTTGATGAAAATTTTGTAGATTGGATAATTAATTTACCTGATATTACTTGTGTAAAACAAGATATACAAGAATTAGCCAAACAAAGTGTTAGTATTTTAATTGATAAAATTGATGGAAAAAAAGTTCCTTCCAAAACAATTATAAAAACAAATTTTAAAAAAGGATTTACAACAAAATAAGGAGAATTAAAATGAAAATATTTTTAAAAAAGACATTATTAGTATTAACTTTAACAACAGTATTTGGTTCATTAAGTGCTTGTGGAGAAACAACAGATACTCCAGATGTTGATGAATCGGGAAATACAATTGTTTCTATTATGTTTCATGTTGATGAAAAATCAGCTGAAGGTATTGCATACAAAAAAAGAATTAAAGAATTTAATGATCAATATGCATCTCAAAAAATTAAAGCAAAAGCTAAATACATTGCTAGAACAAGTGGAGCAAGTGCTTATGAAACTGAATTAATGAATAATCAAGTTGAAGGAACACTTGTAGATATTATTACTTATGATTCTCCAAATTGTGCTTCTTATGCAAAATCAGGCTTACTATATGATATTACTAATTTAATACCATCAGAAAATAAAAATGATTTTATTACAACTTCACTTTATGAAGGTAGAGTGTATGGTTTACCTATTCAAGAATCAAGTGCAGGATTTTATTATAATAAGAATATTTTTAGAAATGCTGGAATTGATGTCAGTGGATATACTGTAGATAATCCTTGGACTTTTAATCAATTCAAAGAAGTATGTCAACAATTGAAAAATGCTAATGTGATTCCAGTTGATATGAGATTTGATGCTACAAAAGATGAAACAGCACCATATATGTTATATCCATTTATTTATGCTGCTGGTGGTAGTTTTACTTCTGAAGATGGTTATACTGCGACAAATTATTTTAACAGTCAAAATTCTATTAATGGTTTTCAATTCTTAAAAGATTTAATTACTAACGGATATTCTTCATATAGCATTGGCTCAACAGATTTCTTTACAGGTAAAGTTGGAATGTATTTATCTTCAGGTTGGACAATTCCAGAATTAGACAGAAATTATCCTCAAATGTTCCCAAATCGTGATTCTTGGGGATTATTACCATATCCAAAAGATGTTAAAGCAGCAAGTGCAACAGGTAGTTGGTGCTTTGGAATTACAAACAATCATAAAAAAGATAAAAAAGCTGCAGTTGAATTATTAAATTTTTTAACTTCAACAGAAAGTTCAAAAACAATTACTGACGCTACTGGTATGATTCCAGCTAGAAAATCAGTAGAAACATCTTATGCGGATAATTCACCAGAAAAAATATTAATGGAACAATTACAAAAAACTGGTATTGCTCGTCCATCAACTGTTGGTTATCCAAAATTTTCAACTTGCTTTAATCAAATAATTGCTCAACTTGGTAGTACCAATGATGTTGCAACTTTAATAAACAATCAAACAACTTCGTTACAAACAGAATTAAATAGATTAAAATAGGAGGAATTAATATGCTAATGACAACGCTTATTGTCTTATTAGTATTTGTTATTATCTTCGCTGTTATAGCAGGAATTGATATTTATAAAAGTAAAAAAAGAAAAGAACAATATCGTAAATCAAGTATCATTACTTCATCTCTTATGTTGCTTCCAGCATCGCTATTAGCATTTATATTTGTTCTTTTACCAATTATCTATTCTTTAGGATATGCATTTACTGATTTTTATTTGTTAAGACCTAATGATATTAATTTTATTGGCTTTCAAAATTTTGAAACAATTTTTAAAGAGTTAACTAGCCATGGTGAAATATTTTATGCACTTAGAAACACTGCTTTGTTTGTAGTTTTAGTTGTACCTTTACAAATTGGTTTAGCTTTAGGCTTAGCTTTGTTTTGTAATCGTAAAGTTCCTGGTGCAGGAATATTTAAAGTATGTTTCTTTGCTCCAGTTGTTATTTCTTTAACTGTTACATCATATTTGTGGCTTCAAATTTTATCTCCATCTAATACAGGATTATTAAATTCATTTTTAAATTTGTTTGGTGTAGAAGCAAAAGATTTTTTAAGAGATGAAAATACTGCAATGTTATGGATTGTTTTATTATCTGCATGGCAAGGTTGTGGTTATCAAATGTTAATTTTTCTTTCTACTCTTGGAAATATTCAAAAAGATTTATAATGTGAAGCCAATTTTTCTCTGTGCATTCAAAAAGATTTATATGAAGCAGCAGCACTAGATGGAGCGAATAGTTTTAAAAGATTTCTTCATATTACTATTCCTGGATTAAAACCAACATTTCTATATGTTTTAATTACTGTCTTTATTGGTGCATGTAGAGTAATGGTTCAACCAATGTTAATGACAGGATATCAAACACATACATTAACTTTATCTTATTATATGTACCAATTAGGTTATTCACAAAGATGGATTGGTTTATCTTCATCAGTAGCATTAATAATGACAATAATAATTGGATCTATTACATTATTACAACGTAAATTTTTAGGAGAGAAAAATTAATATGAGTAAATTAGATCAATTAATTAGAGAAGGTAAAATTAATAAAGTAAAGCCAAGTAAGAAAAAATTGATTTTAAATATTATTTATTATTTTAGCGGAACAATTTTATCATTAATATTTATCTTTCCTTTATTATATATGGTTGCAACATCAACTAAAACAGAAGAGGCATTTGCTTCAAGTCTTGGCACTATTAAAATGTTTTTACCTGATTTTTCTTCAATTGGAACATGGTTTAACAATTATTCTGTAATTTTTGGTGATTATGGTGTATGGAAATATGCACTTAATAGTTTAATATATGCTTTAATTGTTATTGTTTTAAATGTATTAATTAATGGATTAGCAGGTTATGTATTAGCAAAATTTAATTTTCCTGGAAAAAAATTCTTTAATTTCATTATTATATTTTTAATTGTTGTTCCAGTTGAAACATCTATTATTCCTTTATATTCGATTGTAAAACAATTATTAGGGTTAACTGGTAAATTATCAGTTTTAGCAGTTATATTGCCATCGAGTATCTCAATTTTTAATATTTTCTTATTTAGACAATTTTTTGTTAGTATTCCTACTGAATATGAAGAAGCAGCTAGAATTGATGGATTAAATAATTTGCAAATTTTCTTTAAAATTATTTTGCCTTTATCAAAGCCAATTGTCGCGACTGTTTCTGTTTTTTGCTTTATTGGTGTATGGAATGATTATCTATGGCCAACAATGGTTCTTCCATATGCAGGAGAAGGGGAATGGCCATTATATCCAATTCAAGCAGCATTAACTTCGATTTTAAGTATTCCAGGAATTACCAATGGTCAAGTAATGGCTGCATTAGTTGTTACAAGTTTACCAATATTTATTATTTATATTGTCGCTCAAAAATATATTGTTAAAGGCTTTGGAACAGCTGGTTTAAAAATGTAAGAGGTGAAAAAAATGAAAAAATCAATTATTGTATTATCTTTTATATCTAGTATTTTGTTTAGTTGTGGTGAAATAAATCAATCATTAGTTGATGATGGTAAACTTTTGCATTTTAGTTTTGATGAAATCGATAATGAATATACTAAAGAAGAAAAAAGTAAAGAATCTTATCATGTAAATTATGTTTTTAATCAAGATAACAAAGATAAAATATTTAAAGAACCTTCACAAGCTTTATTAAAAGAAGGTGTTAAAGGAAAATCTTTATATATGGATGGATTTTCAACTTATGTTAGTGATGATGATTTTATTTCTCCTAAAACTGCAATAACATTTTCAAGTTGGATAGCCCCTAGAGTGTTTGAAAATGTTTTTAATTACGGTGATGATACTGTTTGCAAAGGTCACACTAGATTAACATCTATTTTTAATCAAGGTGATATGGAAATGAACGAAGGCTTTACCTTTGGATATGGAAGATTAGGATTATGGGGTATGCAATTAAATTTACATAATCCTGAAACAGATGAAGATTTCTTTGTTGGTTTCTATGATCCAATTAATGCTTTAGAATTATATACTTGGTCTTTTATTAGTGCAACATTTGATTCTAAAACTGGATATGTTGCTTTGGCTTTTAATGGAAAAATTTCTTATGAAACAATTAATGAAGATTTAATTGGATGCACTCTTATTAGAAGTGATGAACCATTGTTAATTGGTAAGTATAATAATCCAATGGTTGAATATGGTGTTTCTAGACAATTACCTTCAGGATTATTGGATGAAGTTTGTATTTATAATAAATCATTAACACCAAAACAAATGCAAGAAGAGTATTTATCGTATACTAATGGAAAGCATCCAGATTTAGATTTTTCACAAATTGCACTTGATTCATCTGTTTACGAAGGAGATAGATATCGTCCTCAATATCATGGATTACCACCTGCAGTTTGGATGAATGAACCTCATTCACCATTCTATTACAAAGGGATGTATCATGTTTTTTATCAACATAATCCATCTGGACCTTATTGGTCACAAATTAGATGGGGACACATTGCTTCGACTGATATGATTCATTGGAAATATTTAAAAGATGCTGTTGTTCCTACTAAAGGAGTTTGTCCAGAAGGTGTATGGACTGGTGGAGCTTGTATTGGTCCTGATGGGAAACCATGGCTTGCTATTACTGCTGGAACAAATCGATCAACTTGGAGTGGACAAAATATTGCTTTTGCTCATCCAAAAGATATTTCTGATCCATATTTACAAGATTGGGTTATTGAAAAGAAAGTTAGTATTACTCAACCTAATGATAATTCTCAAGGTGAAAGAGATCAATTTAGAGATCCATACATTTGGTATGATGATGGAACCTATTATATGTTAGTTTCAACTTCAATTCCTGGAGCAGGAGGAAGTGCTAATGTATATACTTCTACAAATATGCATGATTGGACTTTTAGAAATTATTTATATCAATGTGATTATAATTTATATCCTGAGCAAGGTGCACATTGGGAATGTGTTATTTTACTTCCAATCTCTACAAAAGATAAAACAAAGACAAAATATATTTTATTTGATTGTCCTCAATATACAGTCGATGGTTATGTAGTTGATTGTTATTATTGGATTGGTGATTTTGATAAAAATAGTTGTAAATTTATTCCAGACAATGATAAACCTCGATTATTTGATATGGGAAGAGGTATATACACTGGCCAAAATGGATATTGCTTTTTAACAGATGAAGATAAAGCAAGTGGAAAAACAAATTATGAAGATGGTAGAACAGTGATTTATGCCATTGCTCAAGGTAAAGATGCTGGAACAAATCAAAATTATTATTCTGGATGGGCACATAATTTTGCAATTCCATTAGAATTATTTTTATCTGATGATGGAAATGAAGTAATTAGAGAACCAATAAAAGAAATTGAATCATTATATGGAGAAACATTATATGAATTAAATAAAACAAAACCATTTAATGATGTTAATAATGATATTTCTAATATTAGAAGTGATTCTTTTAGAATTGATATGAATATTTCAATAAATTCTAACAATGAAAAATATCAAGTGGGATTAGATGTTAGATATAATAAAGTTGTTTCAAATATTGGTACAGAAAAAACATCAATTACATTTTCAAATGATGGTGTATTTATTAATCGATTACAATCTACTTTACATGATTATGTTAATAAACAACCAAGTTATACTTATCAAAGTGTAAAAAATGATTATGATGTTATTATTTTAATGGATAGATCAATGTTAGAAGTTTATATAGATGATGTTATGTCATTTACAACAAGAGTATATCCAAAATATGGCAATTCAGATTATATTCATTTCTTTTCAGAAAATGCTTCATTAAATATTAATTCAATGAAAATAATTCAAATGAAAGGTGCTTATAATGACAATATAACACCTGCTTATTATGGTAATGTTGGAGATTTGGAGGCTTAAAATGAATAAAAAAATTAAATTTTTAATACTTCTTTCTTTTCTGTTTACTGGATGTTCTTCTAATGATAATCACCAAGAAAATAAAACATATTTGATTAATGGTGGATTTGAATCAAGTGATTTAAGTGGATGGACAATTTTAAGTGGTGATGCTTTTGATGATGATTCAGTTTCTTCAAGGAGAAGTTTTGAATTTTCATATGATGAAAGCCATAATCAAATACCAATTAATCATACAGGAAATTGGTATTTATCAGGGAAAGGGTACGATTTAAAAAAATCAAATTCTCGAACTGGTGAATTAAAATCATCAAATTTTATTTTAAATGGTGATGGAACTATTTCTATGAAATTAGCAGGTGGAGCATTATCTTCCTCTAGAGGAGTTAATGCATCATTAAAAGATAAAGAAAAAATTTGTTACGTTGGAGTGTATTTAACTGAAAATGAACAAATGATTGCTCAATTTAAAAATGAATATTTTTTAGAAGAAACGGATTCGTATGTTGATGTTAATAAATATAATTTAGGAGTTTACAATACAGATAATTTTTATGAATATAGTATTGATTTATCAAATTATTTAAATGAAGAAATGTATATTAAAATTGTTGATAATGATCAAAGTTCATATTATGGATACATTAGTGTTGATGATATAAGAATTGGTGGAGAAGAAGCACAAACTGAAGGTGAATTTTTTATCAAAACAAAATCATATATTGAAGAAGCAGAAGCTAAAAATAAATATGAAATAATAAATGGTGATTTTGAACTAGGTTCATTAGCTGGTTGGGAAATAGTCTCTGGCGATGCTTTTTCTAATGAAGGTGTTAATAGTGAAAGTGTTTGGTGGAACGAAAATATTTCATATGAAAGAGAAGGCAAATATCATTATGGATTTTATAATCCTTCTGCAACAGGATTAATGAGATCATCAAATTTTGAGTTAGGTGGAAGTGGATATATTTCTTATAAATTAGGAGGATGTGCTAATAACGAATTGACCTATTTAAGATTTATGTTAAGAAAAGATAGTGGTGATCAAGAAATTGCTAGAATATCTAATTATAAGTATTGGAATTTTCAATTTCCATATGTTGAAAATGGAATGCGATTACTTAATATGAATCAATATTATATCAATTTGTCAAAATATATAGGTGAAACATTATATATTGAAGTAGTTGATAATAATTCTTCAACAGATGATTTAGGATGTATTACTTTGGATAGTATCAAAACTTTTTATGAAACAGAACCTGTTTGGTATGATATAGAAAACTATGAAGTTAATATTGATGATTTTATGGAAGTTGAACTTGATAATGAATATCAAGTAAAAAATGGCACTTTTGAAACGGGTGATTTATCGTATTGGACACCTTCTTGGGTAGATGAAAATGATAGAATTGGATATGTTTCTAGTGATAATACTTGGTGGGTAGAACAATTACCTTATAATAAAAAAGGCAGATATTTATTCACAGGTGTTAATGATGAATCAAAAACAGGTAAATTAACATCTTTACCATTTACTATTGGAGGTACAGGAATGATAACCTTTAAAATGGGCGGTGCTAAAAATCCAAAACTTGTTTATTTATCAGTTGTTGACGATACAACAAATGTCGAAATTGCAAGATTTTCAAATTCAATGTTTAATGATTTAGGAATTTCAACTATTAATAATGGATCTAATTTATTAAATATGACTCAATATAAAGCAGATTTATCAAAATATCTTAATCTAAAGGTTCATTTAGAAATTGTTGATAATGCTTCTAATGATTGGGGTTTAATTGCTATTGATAGTATTATTACTTACTATCCATCAAACAATGGATTACCAAAGAATTGTATTTCGGCTATTGATTGTTTAGAAAAAGAGGCTATTGGATTAAATAATGAATATCAAGTCTTAAATGGTGATTTTGAAACAGGTGATTTAACTGGTTGGACTTTAAGTGGTGGAAATTTCATTAATATTTCTTCTAAAAGAGTATGGTGGATTGAAAATTATTTATTTGATAAACAAGGAACATACTTCTTAAATGGATGGGAAGGTAATGAAAATGAAACAGGATATATAGAGTCAGAAGAATTTACATTAGGTGGTATTGGAAAGATTACTTTCAAATTAGGTGGTGGACATAATCAAGATTTATGCTATGTTGAATTAATTGATGCTGAAACAAATGAAGTAATTGGAAAATATGGAAATAGTAAATTTAAAGATTTAAATAAAAAATATTTTTATAACGGATTATTTAATGATTTATCTAAAGATGGATATTATTTAGCTAATATGGCAACATATCAAGTTGATTTATCCAATTATTTAAATAGAAAAATAAAAATACGTTTAGTAGACAATGCAACCGCTGATTGGGGATTATTGTTTGCTGATGATTTTATAACATATTATGAATCAAATGATGATTTACCTTCTTCATTTGAAGCAATAAATATAATATAGAGGATTTTATATGAACGAAACGAATTTAAGACCATTATTACACATTACTGGTGATAATGGGTGGATTAACGATCCTAATGGACTTGTATATTTTAAAGGAAAATATCATGTTTTTTATCAATATTATCCTAATGATACTCATTGGGGACCAATGCATTGGGGACACAAAATAAGTACTGATTTAATACATTGGGAGAAAATGCCAATTGCTTTATTTCCAGATGATGAAACAGGATGTTTTTCAGGAAGTGCAATTGTTAAAGATGATAAATTATATTTGATTTACACAGGATTTTATGAAAATGAAGGTGGTGATACAATTCGTCAAAAACAAAAATTGGCTTATTCAGAAGATGGAATTGCTTTTAAAAAAATAGGTATTATTATTGATGAAAGTAATTTACCAAAAGGTTATTCTCCTATTGATTTTCGTGATCCATATGTCTATAAAAAAGATGATAAGTTTTATTGTATAATTGCATGCAAAAAAATAGATGGTAAAGGAAGAATTTTATTATTTTCATCAAGTGATTTAATGAAGTGGAAATTTGTAAGTGATATCTTCGATAAAGATTCTTTAGGAACGATGATTGAATGCCCTGCATATAATGAAAAACTTGGTTTATTAATTTTTTCAGAGCAATTTCAACCATCTGAAAATAACGTCCATTTGAATATTCATACAAGTAGATGGAAAACAGGAAGAATAAACTATAAAACAGGTAAATTTGAAGAAATTGAATCAGGAATATGTGACTATGGATTTGATTTCTACGCGCCAACGTTGTTTTATAACGCTGATGTAATGATTGGATGGTTAAATATGTGGGATAGAAACATCCCGAGTGAAAAGTATGGTTTTGCAGGAATGTTAACGATACCTAGAAATGTTTCAATTATTAATAATAAATTAGTTCAAACTCCTATTTATGAAGGTGAATTAATTGAATCAACACAAATAAATAATAATTATTTTAATAAGTTAAAATCTGGCATGATTTCACTTGATATTGAAAATTTAGAAAAATTTGAAATTAAACTAAGAAAAAATATAAATTGTTGTACAGTATTTAGATTATTAAATGATGAATGGATTTTTGATAGAAGCCAATCTGGAGAAATAATTGTTGGCAAAGAAAAAGATGAAGATAGTTTATGTGGGGTTAGAAGAATGCCTTACATAAAACAAAGTAATCATAAAATCTTAATTGTGATTGATGAATTCTCTGTAGAAATATTTGTAGATGGAAGAAGTTTGTCGTCTACAATATATCCTGACCAAGATGCAATTGATTTTGAAATAAAAGTCATTGCAGAGCATTGCTTATTAGAACTAAGAAAAAATGAAAGGAATTAATGATTATGGAAAAGCAAAAAAAATCTTATGTAAAACCATCAATAAATTCTAACAAACTTAGAATTACTGACGTTATTTTGGCTTCTAATGATGACAAATTTGAAAAAGACTTCTTTGATGATGAGGATATCTTTGGATTTTAAGAGGAGGAATATATGAAAAAATTATTATGTTATTCAATTGTAAGTTTATTTGCTTTAGTTGGATCAATCAATTCTACAATAGTTAAAGCAGAAGAAACAAATGTTATTGCTGAAAGCGATAATTTTATAATGAAAAAAGGAGCAAGTATTCGTAATACTTTAAACTATGAAGATACAGGTATTAGGTTTACAGCAATAGTTAAAAAAGATAGATATGAAGAACTTATTGGTTCAAGAACTGCTGATAATGAAGTGACATTTGGTATGTTAATTGCTCCTAAGGCTTATGTGGATGTAAATGCTTTAGATTATGAACATGTTTTTTCAGAAACTTCTGTTTATGATTGGGCTAATGAAAATGGTGAATATACTGGCACAAAAGTTAGAATTAGTAATATTACATATAATGTTCTTCCTTCAAATGCTGATGGTAATTATTTATTAAGAGGTGCATTAACTGATATTCTTGGAACAAATATTACAAGAGAATTTGTTGGGAGAGGATATATTAAAATTGGTAATAATGAAAATGCACAATATCAATTTGCAAAATATTTTGATGGTGATATAAATAATAATTCTATTTCAATATCATCTGTTGCAAAAGAATATGTTTCTTCATTAAATGAAGGTGAGGAAAAATCTTGGATGGAACAATATTATATTAATCGTGAACAAGTTAATAATAATAGTTTTGAAGATGAATTAAACAATTGGACAGTAGATGATACTTTCTATGCTGATACAGCTAAAACATATTGGGATGTAGCTGATTATAAGCAAGATGAAGATTATTTTTTAAGATTTGATCAAGTTGGAAATGCTTTCTTACATTCTTTAGAGGATAAAGTTGGTGTTGCAAGATCTCAAACATTTACTTTAGGTGGTGAAGGCATTATTTCATTTAAATTAGGTAGTGCAAAGAATAAAAATACTTATGTAAAAATTTGTAAAGAAGATGGCGAGGTTTTATTTATTGTAAGAAACGATAATTTCTCTGATCCAAAAACTGCTCAAATAATGTTAAGAAAATTTGTTGATGCAAAAGAATATATTGGGCAAAAATTATATGTTGAAGTAGTTGATAATGCAATAAATGATTTTGGATTTGTTACTTTTGATGATTTAAGAGTAAGCATGACTAATTCTGATGCTCTTAGACTTAATGAAAAAGAATTAAATAATGTTAAATTAGTGTATTCTTCAAAAATTGTTGAATCATCAAATGATAAATTAAAAGAATTAAGAGATTTCTTATTAAATTATTATTCAACAATAAATTTTGTTAGACAAAATAAATTTGAATTATTAAATGGTGATTTTGAAACTGGTGATTTGTCAGGATGGACAGTAGATGGAAAGATTGGTTCTATTAGCGATAGTGATAATTATTGGTTAAATGATAGTGAAGATGCAAGTGGATATGCTTTTAATAAAGAAGGAAAATATTTATTTAGTTGCTATGCTCCTAATCAAGAAGAATCTGCAATTGGTTCATTGACAAGTCAATTATTTACAATTGGAGGATCTGGATGGATCACTTATAAATTAGGCGCAATGAAAAATACTTCAACTCGTTTAGAAGTATTATCTGAAGATGGAAGTGTTTTGGAAACATATTATAACTATTTATGGGCAGAAAGAGACTTATCAAATAGAAAGTCTGGATGTACATTAATTTCATATAAAGCTGATTTAAGTAAATATTTAGGTCAAAAAGTAAAATTAAGATTAGTTGATGAATCTATTAACGATTATGGTTTAATTTTTGCTGATGATTTTAAAACATATTATGAAGTAGAACCATCAAATGAATTTAATCTAGCTTCAATGGTAAATACTCAAATAATAAATGGTGATTTTGAAACAGGAGATTTAACTGGATGGAGATTAATTAGTGGTGAAGTTCCAGGAAAAGTAACTTCATTAGATGGATATTGGGGAGGAAATATATCTTACAATAAAGATGGAAATTATTTATTCACTGCTTTAGAAGGACAAAATAATCAAACAGACCCAAATCTTGAAGGTAGAATTGGTGTTTTAAGAAGCTCAAGATTTGTCATTAGCAAAGGAAATTGGATTTCATTTAAACTTGGAGCAAGTAAAAATGATGTTACAGGAATTAGAGTAATTAAAGAAGATGGCATAATTGTTGCTTCATATCATAATACTCATTTTGGTGAAGATGGTAAAGAAGGATATATGTGGCAATATAAATATCAATTAAATAACATTGAAGATAATACTATTTGTTATATTGAAATATTTGATAATGCTATAGGTGATTGGGGATTAGTGGCTGTTGATAGTATTAGAACTGACTGGGGAAATGTTGAACCAACATTTTAATTAAGATGAAAAATAAATTATTGTTATTTATTATTGCAACATCTTGTTTATTTGCTTGTGAAAATAATTCTATATCTGATACTAGTTCAAATAGTAATTCTATTGAATCCACGACAAGTGTTGATGAAAGTGAATCAATTACTACATCAATCGATAATCCTTCGAGTTATTCTATAAGTACATTTACTATTTATTATGATTTAGGTGAATGTTTAGATGCATCAATTACCTCTTTTACACAAGAAGTAAAGTATGGTGAAAGTTACTCACTATATGTTCCTAGCCATCAAGATTATACATTTGAATATTGGTTGAAAAAAAATTCAGATGAAAAATTTTTTGCTGGTATATATAACTATAATGAAGATACATATTTAGTTGCAAAATGGAAAAAGAATTCAACAGATTCAGGATGGACTGATTAAAAATTAGTTAGTAATTTTATAAAAATAGCATTAGAAATAGTGCTATTTTTTTCTTATATATTTTATTTTTGTTTTGTTGAATAAAAAACACTAATATGATAATATAGGTTTGATTTTGGTTATATCTGAAGTGAACTTTTTAATATATAATATTAAGTTCATCGATATACTAAGACAAATTGAAATATTTTTTGAAAGGAGAAGATGTTTTATAGTAAAAGATTATTATCCAATTAAAAAAATAAGAGAAATAGTATTTTCTCAAGTCTGTTTTTATAATTTCAGACAAGCCAAAAAAGAACCAGTTAAATCTGGGGATAGGAGTTATTTATGGGCGTAAAAATAGTTGAAACATCTTTACGTGATGGTCATCAATCTTTATTTGCAACTAGAATGACAACTGATGAAGTAGTCTCAGTCGCTAAAGAACTTGATGATGCAGGTTACTATGCTCTTGAAGTTTGGGGTGGAGCAACCTTTGATGCATGTCTACGTTTCTTAAACGAAGATCCATGGGAAAGATTAAGAAAAGTTCGTGCAGTATGTAAAAAAACTAAATTACAAATGTTATTCCGTGGACAAAACATCTTAGGATATCGTCATTATAGTGATGATGTTGTTGATAAGTTTTGTCAAAAATCAATTGAAAACGGAATAGATATCATTAGAGTGTTTGATGCTTTAAATGATATAAGAAACTTAAAACAAGCTGTTATTTCTACTAAGAAATATGGTGGCGAATGTCAAATTGCTTTATCTTACACAACTTCACCTGTACACACAATTGAATATTATGTAGATTTAGCTCAAAAAGTTGAAGCTTTAGGTGCAGATTCATTATGTATTAAAGATATGGCTGGTGTTTTACTTCCAGAAGATGCCAAAAAATTAATTAAAGCTTTAAAGAAAAATACTACTTTACCAATTGAATTACATTCTCATTGTACTGGTGGAATTTGTGAAATGACTTATAAAGCCGCTATTGAAGCAGGCGTTGATATTATTGATTGCTCGTTATCTCCATTAAGTGGTGGTACAGCTCAACCATCAACACAAGCTTTTAATGCTTCTTTAAAAGGTACTAAATATGATCCAAAATTAAATGAAGATGCTATTCATAGAGCAGAACCTTTAATGGATAAAATCGTTACTAAATATCTAAAGAATGGCTTATTAAAACCAAAAGCATTAACTGTTAATCCAAACATTTTAAAATATCAAGTTCCTGGTGGAATGTTATCAAACTTAATGAATCAACTTGATAAACAAAATGCAATGGATCGTTATGATGAAGTTTTAAAAGAGATTCCAAGAGTAAGAAAAGATATGGGATATCCACCTCTTGTTACTCCATTAAGTCAAATGGTTGGAACTCAAGCTGTTTTAAATGTTTTAATGGGTGAAAGATATAAAATGGTTCCAAAAGAAATCAATGAATATCTTCATGGTAAATATGGTCAAGCTCCTGCACCAGTTAATGAAGAAATTAAAAAGAAAATTATTGGTGATGATGAAGTAATTACTTGTAGACCAGCAGATTTACTTGCTCCAGAATTTGAATCATTTAAAGAAAAATATAAAGATATTGCAAAATGTGATGAAGATGTTCTATCACTTGCTTTATTTGAAAATGTTGCTATTGATTTCTTAAATAAAAAATATAATAAAGTAAAAGAAGAAGATGAAGTTGTTGAATTTAATCTTCTTATTGGTTAGGAGAAAAAAGTGGATAAAATTATAATGTTGACAGATATGTCTATTGGTGATGGTGCTATTCTTTCTCTTGTATCAATTCTTATGGTTTTTGCTATTTTATTGATAATTATTGGTATAACAAGTTTAGTCTTTAAAATAGTTAGAATGTTTGAAGAACGAGAAAAAGAAAAAAATGCAGTTGTTACTAATGAAAAAGTTAGTTTCACACCTGTTACAAAAAGTGTAGAAATTGTAGATGATGATATGATGGCTGCTGTTTTAGTTGCTACTATTGATTACCAAAGTGAAATTAAAAAAGATGTTCGCTTAATTAGCGTTAGAGAGGTTAAATAATATGAAAATTTATAAAGTTAAAGTTAATGGAAAATTATATGAAGTTGAATTAGAAGCAGTTAGCGAAAATAATGCTTCTATTGCTAGTGAGACTAAAGCTCCAGTAGCTGCTGCACCTATTTCAGGTAATTCAACAGTTGTTCCTGCTCCTATTACAGGAAAAGTTGTTGCTTTAAAAGTAAATGTTGGTGATACAGTTAAAAAAGGACAATGCTTATTACTTATTGAAGCTATGAAACTTGAAAATGAAGTTGTATCTCCTGTTGATGGCAAAGTAGTTGCTATTAAAGTAAATGTTGGTGCTTCTGTTAATACAAAAGACGAATTAGTAATTTTAGGATAATTTTATGGAGATTATTAATAGAATCGGAGATTTCCTTTCCCAAACAGGAATTGCACAATTCTTTAATGGGGAATGGAGAAATCTTATAATGATTCTTATTGGCTTAATATTCTTATATTTAGCCATTAAGAAAAATTTTGAACCTTATCTTTTAATTCCAATTGCTTTTGGAATTATCTTAACTAATATTCCTAATGGAGAAATTTATCATTTAGTAACTAATGAAGCTGGCGTAGTTATTGAAAGAAAAGGCTTACTTGCATATCTTCATATTGGAGTTGAATATGAAATATATCCATGTTTAATTTTCCTAGGTATAGGTGCGACAACCGACTTTGGACCATTAATTTCTAATAAGAAAACTATGTTATTAGGTGCTGCTGCTCAAATAGGAATTTTCGTTGCTTTCTTAGGTGCTTTAGCTTTAGGAAAAGCAATTCCTTCTTTAGGCTTTGATGCTAATGAAGCAGCTTCAATTGGTATTATTGCTGGAGCAGATGGACCTACTGCTATTTTAACCGCTACACACTTTAAAGCTAAAAATATTGGTGCAATTACTTTAGCGGCTTATTCATATATGGCTTTAGTACCAATTATTTTTCCTCCAATTATTCGTTTATTTACAACTAAAAAAGAAAGACAAATTAAAATGGAACAACTTAGAGATGTTTCTAAAATGGAAAGAATATTATTCCCTATTATTGTTACTGTTGTTGTGGCGTTAATTGTTCCAGCATCAACTCCATTAATTGGTTCTCTTATGTTAGGTAATTTAATTAAAGAATCAGGTGTTGTTCCAAACTTAGTTAATACTATTGCTAACTCCTTATTATATATTTGTTCAATTTGTTTAGGTTTATCAGTTGGTGCAACTGCTAAAGGTGAAACATTCTTAACTCCAAGTACATTAGGAATCTTTGCTTTAGGAATCTTTGCATTTGTTATTGCAGCAATTTCAGGTATCTTAGGTGGCAAGATTATGTGTGTTGCTACTAAAGGTAAAGTTAATCCAATGATTGGTGCTGCTGGTGTTTCTGCAGTTCCGATGGCTGCTAGAGTTGTTCAAAAAGAAGGACAAAGAGAAGATCCAACAAACTTCTTATTAATGCACGCTATGGGACCTAATGTTGCGGGTGTTATTGGTTCAGCTATTGCTGCTGGTATCTTAATGGCATTAATCCCAGTTATAGGTTAAATTTATTAAAAGTATAAGCCCAGAGAAATCTGGGTTTTTTATTTGAACAAAAAAAGAATTTGCTATTAAACAAATTCTTCAATTAACTAGATATTTTGAGAAATACCAACTACATCATCAACTGGAATACTAATTGCTATTCCTTGACCAGCAGTATTTAAACCAACTTTATTATATAAAGAATGCAAAACAGCTTCTTTAATTGTTTTATCAATAACAAGTAAAACTATTTCTTTTTCTGGGTGAATAGCAATATTCAATACTTTTTCAATAGCTTGAGAAGTAGTTCCTCTTCCATTAATAACAGTTCCTCCACGAGCACCAACTTCTCTTGCTGCTTCCATAACATCATCAGAGAAACCTGAATTTACTATACAAATGACCATTTCAAATTCCATATTATTCTCCTTCCTTATTTAAGTTTTTATTACTTAATAATTGATATACTGTTACTCCAATTAATGATGATATTGGAACAGTAAAAGCAATTCCTTTTCCGTTTTTAGTTTTATAAAATCTTTCTTCTAATGTTGATAAGATTTCTTTTATTTTATCTTCTCTAACAAATGAAATGATAACAGCTTTAGAAATATCTCCAATTCCTAAATGATATAGTTGGCTAGGAGCAGTTCCTTTACCATAAATAACATTTTGAACATTAACTTCAAATGTTTCTAATATATCTAAATAGAAATCGACTTTTTCTCTTTGTACAATTGTAAAAAGTACTTTTAATTTTTCAGGAGCTTTTAAACTTTTTTTATCCATATATCCTCCTAGAAGTTGATGATTTGTTCATCATCTGCATTAAGCATTTTATTGGTTCTATATTTTGATTTAAATGTTTTTCTTAGTTCAGAAGTAAAACCTAATAATTGAATAGTAATTAATGGTGCCATTGCAACCATTGCGACAACTCCAAAAGCATTTGATAAAACTTTTTCTTCACCTTGAATTTGTAAGCATATTCCAATCGCAAATGGTAAAATAAAACTTGAAGTAAGTGGACCAGAAGCCACACCGCCTGAATCAAAAGCAATTGCTGTGTAAATTTTAGGAACAAAGAATGATAATCCTAATGATAAGAAATATCCAGGAATTAAATAATACATTATTGAAAAATTATAAATAATTCTAATAATTGATAAGCATAAAGCAATACCAACCCCAAGAGAAAGGGCAATAAGCATCGATTTTTTACTAACTCCACCATTGGTTATTTCTTCAACTTGTTTATTTAATACATGAATGGCAGGTTCAGCTAGTACAACAACTAAACCAATAATAAAAGCCAAAATAATAGAAAATGTTTTATGATTTGTTGCTAGTTGTTGCCCCATTTTAAATCCGATTGGTAAAAAACCTATATTAACTGAGGTTAAAAATATTACTAATCCAAAGAAGGTATAAATAATACCAATTCCAATTTGAAGTAATTTTTTCTTCGGTATTTTTAAAAAGATTATTTCTATTAAAAAGAAGAAAACGACAATTAATCCTAAAGCAATACTAACTTCTTTAGCTACACTTAATGAATTCATAAAGAAATCATAAACAATATTTTGACTTATTGAATAGTTTGGTATAGTGTAAGTTAAATCTTTATTAATCCCAAGAGCTAATATAAGAAGTGCAATAATTGGTCCAACTGAACATAATGCCACTAAACCGAAACTATTTTCTTTAACAGATTTTCCACCGACAGTTTGTGATAAACCAATTCCGAGAGCCATAATAAAAGGAACAGTGATTGGACCAGTTGTAACTCCACCTGAATCAAATGCTAAAGGTAAAATTGCTTCGTTTCCATTAATAACCACTAAAGCGGTTAAGGCAAATAAAATCATATATAAATAAATTATTATAGATGTTAAATCCTTTTTTAATAAAGTTTTAATAATTGCGACTACTAAGAATAATCCTACTCCAATACCAATAGTTATTATTAATGTTAAAGAAGGGATAACATCTTTAACTTGGGATGCTAAAACTGATAAGTCTGGTTCTGCTACTGTAATTAAAAATCCTAAAACAAAACAAATTAGTAAAATTATTGCCATGTTTTTTATTTTAATTAATGATGAACCGATTTGTTCTCCCATTGGTTGCATTGCTAAGTCTGCACCTAAATTAAAAAGTGATATTCCAATAATTAATAAAATTGCTGAAATGCAAAACATTATAACTTCATAAGTAGTTAAATTAATTAAAGGGGTAAAATTTAATATCACGACTATTAATGTTACAGGAAGTATTGAAACAAGCGATTCTTTTAGTTTTTCAAAGAGTTGATTTTTCATTATGGCCTCCTTATTTAATCTTATTTAAATTGTAACAAAAAAAGATGTTGCTTAGAACATCTTTTTTTGAAAATATACAAAATTAATTATTAATGTTTATTAATTAAATTTATACTTTGCAAAATAACTATAAGGTCTTTCTGGAGAGAAAGTAATTGCCTTTGGATCATCAGTAGGAATGATAGTTTCAAAAGTAATTCCATAGTTTTCTTGATCAATTACACCAGCAAGATTTTCTTTTTTAGTTGGGTAATTATCACAATAACAAATCATAGCTGGATAATCAGTATATAAAGTCATTTTTCTTTTTGTTTTTGGATCAAATAAAATAGCTGAAGGGGCAGTTTTATTAATTCCATCAAATAAGAAAATATGATCCATACCATGTGAACGATGTTCAAGTAAAATTGGATTACGGATATTTTTACCAAGTTTTGTTGGTTCTGTATAATCAAAATATGGAGGAACTTCAACCCATCCTTCAATGATTAAACCTTGATCTAAATGAGAAACTTTATGTGCTCTTACCCATAATTCTTGATCAAGAATAGTATCTTCTCCACCATTAAGATTGAAATAAATATGAGATGTAAGATTTAATAATGTTGGTTCATCAACTTTACCTTGGAATTTAATTAATAATTCTTTTTTTGTTTCTGAAATTGTATAAATAATTTTAGTTTGGACATTTCCTGGGAAGCCTGATTCACCTGCTTGTGATTTAATTGTAAAGATAACATCAGTTTTCTTTTCGTTTGATTTAATTTCAAAATTATAACGTCTATAACCAAAAGTAGTTTTTCCACCATGTAAGCAATTAACACTTTCATTAACATCGACTTTATATTCTTTTCCATTTACAATAGCAATTGCATTTTTAAGTCTAGCGGCTACTCTACCAACTGCTTTACCATAGAAGCCTCCACCATTAACAAATGTATCAAAATCTTTTGGACAAGTAGTTACTCTTCCAATGTTGCCTTTTTTATCTGGATAAGCAATATAATAAACTGCTGCTCCCATATCAGTAAAAGCCACTTCAAAGCCAACACTATTTTTTACTGTAATTAAATTTACTTCTTCTTTAGAAGTTTCTCTTTTTTCAATTTTAATGTTCATTTTTATTTCCCTTCATATTTATTTACTGTTTTTTCAAATTCAATTAAAGATACTTCATCCTTTTTATTAGTGGAATATTTTCTTAAAATATTTTTTAAAACTTTTTCATCTTGTAAAGCAACTTGATATGAATCATATTGATGAGCTTCATTTTCTAAAGCTAATATGTTTTTTTCAAGGACTCTAATATCTTCAAAATATCTTACTCGCATCATTGAATCAGTTTCTTTTAAGGCTTCAAGTGTAATTTTATCTTGTTTTGCTTTTAATCTTTGAATGTTTCCATATGCTAATTCTCTTAATTTTGTAATATTCCAAAGATTAGATTCAAATAAACGATAATTTTCCACTAGAAATGGAGATTTTGCAACTTTACGATCTTCAAGCATAGTGTTTACTCTATCAAGACCAAGCTTAACTCCATATTCGGTTCCTTTTTTTAAAAGTTCTTGTGTATCAAGAAGAGCTAATTTGATTTGCTCTGTTAAGTTAATTTCATCTTTTATTTGCTCTTCAGTTAAAGAAGAGATTAATGTCGATTTATAATCAATATCAAAATCTAAAAGATTAATTTCATCAATAATTGATGCTTGTTTATTTTGTTTTGCTTCTTTTTTTATTTCTTTAATTAAAGTTTCAATCTCACCATTAGCGTTTTTTAGATCTTTGATTGAAGTTTGTTCTTTCTTATTAAACATAAATAAACTCCTTTCGTAAGTATCTTATCATATTTATAAAAATAAAAATAGAAAGTTTTTTAATAAAAAGGTAAATAATAGTTGAATAAGTATTCATATATTCATATAATGAACATGTGAACAGATATTCATATAAGGAGTGAGCAATGGATATATTAGATTCAAAAGAAGAAAATTGTGAACATGAGAAACATTTAGAAAAAGTTAAAAATTTCATTGAGAATCAAAATTCTATTGATGATATTTGTAATCTTTTAAAAATTTTAGGTGAACCATCAAGATTAAAAATTGTTCTTGCTTTATCAGAAGGTGATATGTGTGTTTATCATATCGTTAAAGCAGTTAATTCTAATCAAAGTGCAGTTTCTCATCAATTAAGGATACTAAGAGAAAATAAAGTTATAAAATCTTTTAGAAAAGGTCAAAATATTGTTTATTCACTTGATGATGAACATATAATGCAAATTATTAATTTAGTTAAAACACATGTGGAGGAATAATTTATGGAATATAAAATTAAAATAACAGGATTAGATTGCGCTAATTGTGCTTTAGAACTAGAAGAAGAAATTTCAAAAATCAAGAATGTAAAAAAAGTAAGTGTTAATTATATTCAACAAAGTGTAAAAGTAGATTGTGATGAAAACACCTTAATTAAAGTAAAAGATGTATGTAATCATTTTGAAGAAGTAAAAGTAGTTGAAGATACTAAAGAATATAAAATCAAAATAACAGGATTAGATTGTGCTAGTTGTGCTTCTGAATTAGAAGAAATAATTGCTAAGATTGATAATGTTGAAAAAGTAAATGTTGATTTTGTTAAACAAATAGTTTTTGTTAAATGCTCTAGTGATGCATATAAAAAGGTAATTGAAACATGTAATAACTTTGAAGAAGTAAAAGTAGTTGAAAACAACAAAAAAGAAAACAATGATAAAAAAAGACAATTTATTGAAATAATTATTGCTACAGTTTTATTTATTGTTGGACTTATTTTAAATAAAACGTTAGATATTGCTTATGTTTCATATATTTTCTTAATTTTATCTTATTTGATTGTTGGTTATAAAGTATTAATTAATACAGCAAAAAACATTGCTAAAGGAAGAATTTTTGATGAAAACTTTTTAATGACTCTTGCCTCTATTGGTGCAATGTGCATCAATGAATTTGTAGAAGCAAGTGCCGTTATGCTTCTTTATCAAATTGGTGAATTTTTACAAGATGTTGCTGTTAATTCTTCAAGAAAAGAAATTATTTCTTTAGTTGATTTAAAAGTTGAAGAAGCTAATCTTATTGAAAATGATAAAGTTAGTAAAGTTAAATCTGAATCTTTAAAAATTGGTGATATTATTCAAATTAATAATGGTGATAAAGTTCCAGTGGATGCTCTTATTATTGATGGTTCATCAAGTTTTGATACTAAATCAATTACTGGTGAAGCTATGTATAAAGAATTTAAAGAAGGAGATGAAATTTATTCTTCTTATATTAATACAGGTAAAGTTGTTAAAGCAAAAGTTGTTAGAAGTTATGAAAATTCTGCAGTTAGTAAAATTTTATCTTTAGTAGAAAATTCTAGTGAGAATAAAGCGCAAGAAGAAAAATTTATTACTAAGTTTGCAAAAATATACACTCCAATTGTTTGTATAATTGCTGTTATTATTGGATTAATTGTTCCTTTAATTATTGGTTTAGTAAGTGGGAATTGGGATGGATTATTTAAAGATTATCTATATAGAGCGTTAATTTTACTTGTTATTTCTTGTCCATGTGCATTAGTGATTTCAGTTCCATTAACTTATTTTGGAGGAATTGGAGCTAGTGCAAAAAAAGGTATTTTAGTAAAAGGCGCAACATTCTTAGATACATTATCTAAAGCTAATGTTATTGCTTTTGATAAAACTGGTACTTTAACTGAAGGTAATTTTAAAGTTGTTGAATTCACTAGCCAAGAAGCTTTAGATATTGCAGTAAGTCTTGAAAAGAGTTCTTCACATCCTTTAGCGAAAGCTTTTAATGAATATGATAGCAAAATTATATTTGATGAAGTAGAAGAAAAATCTGGACATGGATTAATTGGTAAACTTAATAAAGATACATATTTAGTTGGAAATAAAAAATTATTGAGTTTATATAATGTAAAATTTGAAGAATTAAATAGTGTTTCAACTATTATTTATGTAGCGAAAAATGATAAACTTATAGGATATATAACTCTGGATGATACTTTAAAAGAAGGAGCAAAAGAAAGTCTTGAAGAATTAAAAAAATTAGGTGTTAATAATCAAGTAATGTTAAGTGGAGACAATCAAGCAAAGGTTGATAAAGTTGCTAATGAATTATCTTTAAGTGCTGGTTATGGTAATTTGCTTCCTGAAGAAAAACTTTCTAAAGCTTTAGAATTAAAAAAACAAGGAACTCTATTATATGTTGGTGATGGAATTAATGATACCCCTGTTATGGTAAGTTCAGATTGTTCTTTCTCAATGGGAAAACTTGGATCAGATGCTGCTCTTGAAGCAAGTGATATTGTTTTAGTCAATGATGATTTAAAGAGTATTCCTAATTCTATTAAAATTGCTAAAAAAACAAAAATGATTGTCATGGAAAATATTATTTTCTCTATTGTATGTAAAGTTTTATTTATGGTTTTAGGTATATTAAATGTTATTCCATTATTTTTAGCGGTATTTGCTGATGTTGGAGTAATGTTAATTGCGGTATTTAATTCTTTAAGAATGAGAATTAATAAATAAATTTAAATAAAAAAAAGAAGTTCTATTAATTGATTAGGACTTCTTTTTCTTTTAAAAAAATTATTTACTTAAATCAAGTATTTCATTTTTAATTGGTTTAATAGGTGTAAGTTCAATCGGATAAAGTACTAATTCTTCTTCATCGTATTCTTTATTATATTCAACTTTACAAGTAGCTTTTATTTTGACCCAACTATCATCTTTCAAGTCTTGATTTAAACTATTTGTAACAAGGAAGCCATATAATTGAATATCATTAGCACAGCAGGTTAATACTTTTCTTCCAGCAATAAACTCACCTTCTTTTAATTTGTTAGATTTAACAACCCAAGCATTAAAAGTAACAATTTTATTTTCATAATGATTTCTATTATCAAAAGTATCAATGTAGAAGATACCAAAATCATCATCTTTGATTTCGATTTCTTTTTCTTTTAGATTATAAGGTAAAGGTGTTTCAAATGCCTTACCTAAAGAAATACAATCTTCATCAATGATACAAAATAAACATTGATTATTAATCATTTTTAAAGCAGTATCAAAAGGTTGTAATGATGAATTATCTTTTAATTTATTAAAGGCAACAACATCTGAAATCTTAATCATATCAACGAATTTTTGTCTCATATTGGCAAAATAAGTTGGGAAAGTTATTCCATCGATAATAGTAATAATTTGCGAAATATCAAAATATTTAGGAAAAGAAATTGTACTTTCATCAAACATACAATTCATCTCAATAACAACACGATTGTATTTACCTTCTTGAATTATCTTATCTAAATTATTAGCATTCAATTCACCTTCATTAATTTGCTGTAAAGTGACTTTATATTTTTCTAATTCTTTTAAATCATATTCTATTTCGCCTTCTTCACAAACTAAAAGTAAGGTCGTTCCTCTTTTATAAAATTCATCTCTTCTAATTGTAGCAAGGATAAATTCTGTTTTACCGGCTTCTAAAAAGCCATTAATCATAAATACAGGAATTCTTTTCATAAATTAATTCTCAAATAAATTAGCAATTTTTTCTTCATTAATATGTGATCCAATAACTACAACTCTACCAATAGTAGTTGGTTCATCTAATCTAATTTGATAATCACCATATACATAATCAAAATAATACCATTTATCGTTATCACTAGCTTTAAGATAACCTTTTGCTCTAACAATAATTCCTAAGTTTTCGTCTTGTAAAGATTTTAAGAAATTATCAAGTTTTTCATAACTAATAGATTTAAGAGTTTCTTTACCCCATGAAGCAAATACTTCATCAGCATCGTGACCATGGTGGTGATGATGGTGGCAACATTCGTGTTCTTCATCTTCATCGTGATGGTGATGGCAACATTCGTGTTCTTCGTCTTCATCGTGATGATGGTGGCAACATTCATGTTCTTCGTCTTCATCGTGATGATGGTGACAGCATTCATGTTCTTCATCTTCATCGTGATGGTGGTGGCAACATTCATGTTCTTCATGTTCATCATCAATTAATGATTGAATCATAATTTGTTGTAGTGATGCATCTTGCTCAAGTGTTTCAAGTAATTTAGAACTATCTAAATCAAAAATTGAAGTAGTAATGATATTAGCGTGAGGATTATTTTCACGGATAATATGTAAAACTTCTTCTTGTTGATTTTCAGTTAATTTATCCATTTTTGTAATGATAATACTTTTTGCATTTTGAATTTGGTTTAAGAAAAATTCACCAAAGTTTTTTAAATGCATTTTAGCTTTTTTACCATCAACCATTGTAGCTAAAATATTAAGATGTAAATCAAAGCCTTTAACTTTTTCTATAGCATTAACAATATCGGATAATTTTCCTACACCAGATGGTTCAATAATAATTCTATTAGGTGAATATGTATTAATTAATTCTTTAATTGATGTTTCAAAATCTCCTACTAAAGAACAGCATATACAACCAGCGTTGATTTCTTTGATTTTAACTCCTGAGTCTTTTAAAAAGTTTGTATCGATATTGATATCGCCAAATTCGTTTTCAATAATTACAACTTTTTCACCTTTAAATTTGCTTTCAAATAATTTTTTTATTAATGTAGTTTTTCCAGCACCTAAAAAGCCAGAAATAACGTCAACTTTTATCATAATAGTTAATCTCCTTTTAACAATGATTATTTTAGCACTTTTAAAAAAAATAAGTATAAAAAACATATATATTTTAATTTTAGTGATTAAATAAATATTTAATATATAAAATTTTATACGAAAAATAGTGATTTTGTTACTTATTTTTTATGATAATTTTTTAATTGAAATAAAAGAATTATTTAGTTTAAAAAGACTTTCAAAATTTAATTTTTGTCAGTATAATTATTATCAAAAGGAGACAACAATGAAAAATTTATCTTATTCAAAAAAAGTTGTTATTGTAAATGGAATTGTTTGTCTTTTTTTAGTTATTGCTTCATTGATTAGTTTGTTTTTTCAAGAAGGAATTTTATCACTTTGTGCATTAATTTGTTCTTTTATTTCTACTTTAAATAGCTTTTTGCTTGTGAAAAGCGGTGAACAAGTTACTATAGAAAATACTAGTGCAAAATTTTTACTTTTTACATGGACAATATCATGCAGATCTGGCAGGATGGCGAAGCTGACAAGCTGACCCAGCTGGTATTCTGCGACATTTCTACCCCG